>ENA-OZLL01000037-OZLL01000037.1-human-gut-metagenome-genome-assembly--contig:-NODE-37-length-28408-cov-6.005432_pt1 | contig 28408 bp, 25 predicted proteins | sample MGYA00244836_ERZ653784 | MGnify/ENA primary metagenome ERZ653784 (study PRJEB26926, sample SAMN06164584) | human gut metagenome | biome: ENVO:00009003; feature: ENVO:2100002; material: ENVO:00002003... | reverse complement strand
CCTCGGCGTGGATGGCGCAGGCGTTTCCGGACGCGGCGTCGGTTTCACCGTGGGTTTGGCCGTGGGCTTCGCTGTCGGTTTAGTCGTTGGCTTTGCAGTGGGTTTGGCTGTTGGTTTCGCTGTTTCCTTCGGTTTTTCCGTGGGCTTCGGCGTCTCCTCCGGCTGCGGGGTTTCCGAAGGCGCAGGCGTTCCGGAAGCCGCAGGGGTCTCAGTCGGCGCGGGCGCAGTCGTGGGCGTAAGTTCCGGCGTGGGCTCCGGCAGCGCGGCAAACAGTGCTTCCAGTGAAGCGAGCGGCAGCCATGCGCCGCCTTCCGCCTCATATTCCACCATGCCCGCGTTGAAACGCACGGGCGGCAAGGCGTCGTTCGGATCGTCATACACCGTAAGCTCGGCCGGCGTGTTGCCTGCCCCGGCGCCGCGTGTGCTCAGTGCGAAAATAAGCGCAGCGATCAAAAGTGCGATCACGATTCCCATCACAAGTATAATCTGGTTATAGGTTTTTCGTTTTCTGATCATATTCCCATCCTTCCGATGCTTCATCCCTGTCCGTTTTCCACATAATCGATGATGCGATTGAGGAAGATCCCTTCCTCAGAGTCAGCGGCATAGTCGCCTCTTTCCATATGGATTTTCGCTATGTTGTAAATGCTGCTCCGCCTGGGCGGGCCGTACAGCGTCAGCGTATCCGTTCCGTTGGAAAGGACGATGTAGGCTCGGAATGGAAAATCCTCCGCCAGCCGTTCATCCGGGATGTCAATCAACACGGAGGCGAACCGCAGCCGTTCGTTGACCGTTTCCACCACCCGGTCGTTCAGCACACCGTTTTCCGTCCAGTAAGCGCGGCCGGAAACGGTCAGCCCGCTGCCGCGCACAAACGGATAATACGGCTCCCGGGCCGCATCCGTAAACACAAGCGTGCCGTATTCCACAAGCTTGTATCCCGCAATGCCTTCGTTCAACAGCGCCTTGCGCGTTGCCTTTGCGATGCCGCTTTTAAAACGGATGCCGCTGTTTCCGCGGATGCGCACGGAGAAGCCATGGTAGGAAAGCAGGTCGTCAAAGCCGCCGATGCGTTCTGCCGCATATGCGCCCTCCGCCTCCGCAAGCGTGAGCCTCCATACCGCCATGCCCACGGGGACGGTTCCGTCATACCGATAGAGCACCGCATTGGTTGCCGCTTTTGTATATGCTTCCGCAACCAGCATGCCGTCGCGCAGCGTTCCGCTGTGCTGCACGCCGTCGATCCACAACGTTGTATCGGCATAGCCCTCCGGCACCGGCACGCGCATGCTGTATGCCGGGAGCGCCGCTTCCTCTCCGACGGCAGCAGGCGTAAGCAGCCGTGCATATTTGCAGAATACGTAGCCGGGTTGCCCGTTATACATGATTTTATGCCAGCCGGTCTTTTCATTTGCCTGCACGAGCGGGTAAACCTCGTTGAGGTATGCCCGTCCAAGGCTATCGTATTGTGTCCCCGGCCCTTTGCGCACCTGGCAATAGTTGTTCAGATTGATGATCTGCACCTTGGTGTAAGCGGGCGCTTCGCATGCTGCATTCTTAATGTAGCCCGCATCTTCGCCGTAGGCGATCTTTGTAAACGTATCGTTTGCCGCAAGCACCTCCACGCATTCCCCTGCACGGAGTACGCCGCGCACGATGGAGGTTTCATTTGCGCGCGCGTAAACATAAGCGTCATGCGACAGCACGCAGTAATTCCTGGCGCATGCGCTCGCTGCAGGCAGCTCGGCCAGTGTGTCCGGCGCGGTAATACCGCTATGCGCCATCAGTTGGCAGCCTTCAAAATAAAACCCAAGGATCGCGTCGCATGTCCAATTGTGGGTTTCCGCCATTTCGATCGCGCCGACCTGGCTCAGGCCAACGCCGTGGCCGTAGCGCGCATGGCGGATGATGTAGTTTTCCCCGGTTTCATCCTCCAGCAGCCAGTATTTCCCCAGTTCGCTGTTTTTGAAAAAGCCGTAGGGCTTGCCGCTTGCCGGATTAACGTACAGATCGGTATCAGCAATGTATGCCGTCTCCTCAAAGGGCACATCAACCGGACGGTCTGTCCCGTTTGCAAGAACCGTGCCGGTAAAGGTTACATCGATGCCGCAGAAGTGGGAGCATAAGGGCTCCTGCTGATGGTGCCGCCTGCACGCATCGCTTGTGCAAATGTTGTTCACAGCCATTTTGATGCCGGAAACGCGAAGCTCCGCCGCCGTTAAGGCCGGGTACTCCGTAAGCGCAGGCAGCAGCGCGTTGTTCACAAGCGCCTGCACCGCCGCTTCCTCCCCCGCGGGCTGTTTGGGGATTGTTACCGTTTCAAGATAAGGGTTTCTGCCGGAATTGTAAGAATGCGTGCTCGCGTAAGCGAGGTCGTACGGGTCTATCTTCACGGTGTCAGGGCCGGAATCGTTCTCGTTCGTCCACTGGTTGTTGGCGGCTTCCGTATAGCCGCCGTTGCTGGCGGAAAAATATGCCTTAATGGGCGAACCGTTGTAAAAAAGCACCTGTCCTGCCGTCGCCTGCACCGCTTGCGGGGTGTTTGGCGCGTTGGAGGGGATGCCGCGGTAAACCTGGCTGCGGCTCGTATCGTAAACGTCGAAGATGTTTGTGGAGCGGATGCTGCGCACAGCGTAGTTGCGCGCAACGATCGCCTGCGCCTTGAGCGCTTCCTCCGGCGCATCGTCGCCGATTTCAAAGGGCAGTACGCCGACGAGATAATCCTCAATGTAGACGCGGTTTACAAGGAAAAGTCCCGTTGCAGCCCGTTCAATACCATCCTCCGCTTCCGCATACCAGCAGTTGAGTTCGCCGAGGTAGCAGTTATCCGTTCCGTTTACATCATAAACCTTGAAGTAGTTTTTCCCTTCGCCTTCAGCCGGGGCATATTCTTTGAAATAGAACGCCGCCGCGCTGTAAAGCAGCTCGCCCCCGGCGCTTCGCACCTCAAGCATACCCTCCGCCGTGTTGGCGCTCAGGAAATAGTCCGTTTCAGGCGCAATACGGAAGATTGGGTTGTCCGCGGCATCACACAGGGCATAGCTCCCGTGGAAGTTGACCGCGGCAGCAGAATGATCCGTTGTGAGCATCACGCGGACATAGCGATAATCCAGCCCGCGACGCAGTGAAAATGGCGAAATAGCGTATGCCGTATCCTCCGAATAGCGGTGCGCCTCCTCCGGCCGCACACCATCTTCTCCTAAGTGCGCAAACGGATCATAAACGGCATCGTCTCCCCCATCCTCAGCCTGCGTCCCCCACTCGGCAAATGTGGCTGCGGGGCTTGCCCATGCCGACAAAACCAACAGGCAGATCAGGAATGCGCAAATATATCGTTTCATATCGTTAGAGTATTATATGTTTCTTATAATTACAAGACTTTTCCACTGAAAAAAATATCGTTTACACTTTGTTAACTTTTTGGCACCGTCGGTTGGCGGGGGGACACGCGGGAATTTGATGTCACGCAGCGGGCCTCTTTCCGCACGGTGCACATGGCAACCCGGCCAAATTCCGGAAAAAGCAAGCATAACGGCGCCCTCCTGTGTTTCCATGCATAGGAAGGCGCGCGCATTCGTTACCCCGCAAGCACGCCGGTAAAGCGGCGGATCGCAGTTAAATCCATGTATTTCAGTTCCGTAATTTTCACACGGTCGCCCGGCTTTGGGGAATGGATAAATTTCCCACCGCCCAGATAAATGCCAACATGGCTTACCGGTGAATTGAAGCATACGAGGTCGCCGGGGCGCAACTGGCTATACGGAACTGCCACGCCCGCACTGGCCTGGTCGCGGCTCACGCGCGGGATGCTGATCCCCGCCCGGGCGAATACATATTGCGTAAACCCCGAACAGTCAAACCCCGTTTGCGGAGAGGTTCCGCCCGACTGGTAGGCAAGCCCCAAATACGACTTTGCCGTATCCAGAATTTGATTGAGCAGCAGCACTTCCTTTGTGAGTTTCGCCCGCGTTTGTGCGCCTACGATACCATCCGCAGCAAGGCCGTTTCGGCTCTGATAACGGCGTACCGCGGCCTCCGTTTTCGCGCCGAAGATGCCGTCCGCCACATCGTTTAAATAACCAAGATAAATCAGGTTGCCCTGCAATTGTTTCACATCCGCGCCGCGGCTGCCGCGCCGGAGAAGCGGCGATGCAGCATATGCCGTACCCATAAGCAGGGTCAACGCAAGTGCAAGGCACAGAAGCGTCAAAGCGCGTTTTGTTCGTTTCATTCGTGTTTCTCCTTTCAAGCGTTTTCGGCATTATAGCACAAGCTCCGGCTTTTGCGCAATTTCTTTTGTTTATTTACGCATTCGTTACATCATTGGAAATGTTTTCTTACTTCAAGTTCGCATGGTTTTTCAAGCTTGCATGTGAAAGGCCCGGAATATTCCGGGCATTTCACCTTTTCTGCATTCAAACCTGAGAAATCAACCAATTGTTATGTTGCGGGGGCTTGCTGTGCCGGGCGCTTCTGCGCTTCCACGCCGGGGCCTTCGCCGTTTCCGGCAAATCCGCCCTGTCCGCGTCCGCCGTCATTCTGCCCACCCCCTTGGCTGCCCATGTCGCTCATGGAAAGGCTTTCTGCACCGACGAGCGCATCAGGCTGCGTCGCCTGCCCCTCCTCCGTTGCGGGAATGCTGCCGTCAAGCTGGCCGCGCAGGCTCTCGCCGCGCAGCGCCACAAAGGTTTCCAACGCCTCAACTGCTGCTGCAAATTCGTCAAAGGTATAAAATGCGGTGGCGTCTTCCTGCACATAAGGCGCAATCAAAGCAGCGACATCCTCAATGGTCTTCATGAGAATGCCCGGCTCAAGCCATTCTTCCTCGATCTGCGCAATGTAGCTGTGGTAGAGTGCAAGGCATTCGTCATCCGCAAGGAGCGCGCCGATCATCGGCCGGTCTTCAAGCGCAGTGCCGGAAACCGGTGTGTCAATCGGGAAATTCACAGCGCTTTCCGCATCGTTTGGCCCAAACCCGCCGAAGGCCAGGTTGTAATCCCAGGGAAGCATGGAAAGGATGCCGTCCTTCTCCAGCAGATAGTAGTTGTGCTTAAAGGAACCCGTGTAATGGTCAAGGTTCACCAGCACGGTGTTGACCGCAAAATACCGGGCGACTTCGTCCATGTCGATGGCTTCCTCCAGCTTGCCTTCCTGAAGGTTTTTCAGCGCCGCCACAACACGCCTGTGCGCTGCGTTGCTTTCATCCCCAAGCACCTGTGCGTCAAAGATGTCCGGATAGCTTTCGAGCGCATCATCCGCATAAACAAGGTCGCTGCCGCCGCCCGTTGTGCTCATGCCGCCCGGGATTTCTCCCGCGCCTGCGCCCGGCGCCTGCTGCATACCGCCGGGTTTGTCGGGCCGTTCGGCCGCGCCGCCGTTCTCAGCCCCGGAAGCTCCAAAGTTGCCGGACGCCTGCATGCCGTCCGGGCTTCCTCCCTGCGTTCCCGCACCATCCGGCGCCTCCATCCCTTCCGGCAGCTCCATTTCTTCCGGCAGCTCCGCATTTCCGCCAAACCGCTCCGCAGCACCGCTGAAGTCAAAGCCGCCCATGCCGCCCCCAAAGTTGCCGCCGCGGCCCATATCATCGCCCTCGGGCTTATATAAATTTACATTCGTCACGCCATAATTGCGCAGCGCAAAGCTTTCTTCAACGCACTCCACCGCAAGGTACAGCCCCCAGGGCTCGCCGTTTACGGTGATATTTGCGAATGCACAAAGCGGCGTTGCAATGCCGAGGGAGCGGAACATTTCGTAAGAAAGGTATTCCTTCATGTAGGTTGCATCCGCATAGCAATCGTTCAGAGCGAGTTTATCAAGGCCATACAGCGAGCGCGAGGAATCGTAGTGATCAAATTCCACCTTGAAGCTGTAACGCTCCGAATCGCTGGAAAACACGGAAGAAAGGCTGGAATTCCCCTTGCAGCGGATTCCCGCCGTGGAAACGGTGTAACCATCCACAGTAACATCACAGGCGAAATACTCCTCCGCAGTGGCGTTGGCAAGCATGGTTTCCCAATCGCTTTCTTTCACGGAGATCTCAACTGAAAGTACGCCTCCCGTGCCAAATACCATTTCTTCATACGCTTCCGCGACGGCGCTGCTTTGGCCGCCGAGCAGCTGCGGAAACGCCATCAGGCACGCGGTGAGCGCCACGGCGGCTACAAGCGCCGCCGCAACCGCTGTATTGAATGCCTTTGATGATTTCATGCAGTGTAATCCCCGTTATAGCTGACAAGCGAAGCGCTTTCAACGCCTTCAATGGAATTGAGCGCATTCACGAACGAAGTTGCCGCGCTGCTCAGGGCGACTTCAAGCGTAAGTTCAATGCCCGCGTCCGTTACGGTTTTGGATTTCACCGCGCTGCGTTTTACCTGCCCCGCCAAAGCTGCGGCAGCAGCCTGCTCGGCCGCCTCATTCCGGCAGCGCAGCACAAGAAGATACGGCGCATCCGCCCCCCTGCGCTTTGCAAAAAGCAGCAGCATACCGCCTATCACAATGGAACCGAATACGGCAAGCGGGATCAGCCCCGCGCCAAGCACGATGCCCACCGCAATGCTCCAAAAAAGAAACGCGATGTCGAGCGGTTCCTTGATTGCCGTGCGGAAGCGCACGATGGACAGCGCGCCCACCATGCCAAGGGAAAGCACAACGTTGCTCGTAACGGCGAGGATCACAAGCGTTGTAATCATCGTGAGCGCCATAAGCGCCACGCCAAAGGTTTTGCTGAACATTACGCCGCGGAAAGTTTTTCGATAAATAAAATTGATGAACAGTCCCATCGCAAATGCAAGCGCAAGCGCAATTACCATATCGAGGATGCTGAAGGAAGCGATTTCCTCCAAAAAGCTGGATTTGAAGATGTCGTTGAAGGTCATGGTCTCATTCCTTTCCTGTTTGTTTTGTACCGTCAGCCGTAGATACGGCATGCTGCGTATTTGGAAAACGCCCCTGCCATGCGCCCGGAAAGCTGAACCGCCGCCGCCACATGCGCGGGCAGGAACGCATCGTACTTGACTTCCAGCACGCAAAGCGGGCTCACAGCAAGCGTCGGCGCCGCCGGATCGAAGAAATCCCGGTTGTAAACGCCGCTTCGGATGCCCGTATCAAGCGTGACGCGCACATTGCCAAGCGGTTCAACAAAGGCTCGCCGTTGATAATCCACGAGCGTTTTCGGGCGGAGCAGCTCGCTGCGCTGCTTGCAGTAAAGCTCCTGCAAAAGCGGGCGCTCCGCCGCATCCCGCATCCATGCCGTATCCCCGGCGAGGATCCGTTCCGCCTCCGCGCGGGAAAGCTCTGCCTGAAGCTTTCTGCAAAGCCCGTTTTGTTTCATCTTCTTTTCCATACGGATCAGCGCATCCTCCCCATTGTAGCATCGGATGCGGAATTTTTCGCGGCCATCCACGCCGTCGAGCTTTTCATTGAGCGCCTTATCATACAGGTTGTCGAAATACAGGCTGCGGATCGCATACGTGCCGCCGTTGTGGCAGTCCCGCGCCATGCATGCGCTGAGGCGGGAACAGAGCGTCAGGACGTCGCCCGCATTGATGGTAAACTTGAGCTCATGCCGAAAATTTTCGGCCATAGGCACCCCTCCTTGCAGGATTTAACCTGGTTTTTACATGTGCTATTCTATCCACATTTTTTGGGGGATTTGTGATGGAAATCCATCAAAAGCAGAACGGATTGCGGCAAAAACATGGCAAGCGGCCGTTTTGCCGCAAAAACATAAATTCCCCTTCCCGAAACGGGAAGGGGAACCCTGCTTTCACAATCCATTTTAGATGCGCGCAACGCCGCTCCTGCGCGCAGCTTCCGCCACAGCCTCCGCCACAGCCTTGCCCACGCGCGGGTCAAACGCCGCAGGCAGAATGTACTCCTCGTTCAGTTCATCCTCGCCAATCAGCCCCGCAATGGCATAGGCTGCCGCGCGCTTCATCTCATCGTTGATGTCGCTTGCCCGCACATCAAACGTGCCGCGGAAGATGCCGGGGAACGCAAGCACGTTGTTCACCTGGTTCGGGAAATCGCTCCGGCCGGTGGCAATCACGCGCGCGCCGCCCGCCTTTGCTTCCTCCGGGAAAATTTCCGGCGTGGGGTTCGCACAGGCAAACAGGACCGCATCCCTCGCCATGGTTTTTACCATTTCCGTTGTGACGGCGCCCGGCGCGCTCACGCCGATGAACACGTCCGCACCGCAAAGCACATCCGCGAGCGTGCCTTTCTGCTTTGCACAATTTGTGACGCGTGCCATTTCTTCTTTAAACGGGTTCATGCCTTCTGCACGGCCTTCATAGATCGCGCCCTTCCGGTCGCACAGGGTGATGTTTTTAAAGCCATCGTCCAGCAGCAGGCGGGTGATGGAGATCGCCGCCGCGCCCGCGCCGTTCACTACGATCTTCACTTCTTCTTTCTTTTTTCCCACAAGGCGCAGCGCGTTCACAAGCCCCGCCAACGTGATGACAGCCGTGCCGTGCTGGTCGTCATGGAAAATCGGGATGTCGCACTTTTCCTTCAGCTTGCGCTCAATCTCAAAGCAGCGGGGCGCTGCGATATCCTCCAGATTCACGCCCCCAAAGGAGCCGGAGATCATGTAAATCGTGTTCACGATCTCATCCACATCCTTGCTCTTAACGCAAAGCGGGAACGCATCCACATCCCCAAACGCTTTGAAGAGCACGCATTTGCCCTCCATTACGGGCATGCCCGCTTCAGGGCCGATGTCGCCAAGGCCCAGCACCGCCGTGCCGTCCGTCACCACGAGGCACATATTGTGCCTGCGGGTCAGTTCGTAGCTTTTGTTCACATCCTTTTGAATTTCAAGGCAAGGCTGCGCCACACCGGGCGTATAGGCCAGAGAAAGGTCTTCCTTGGTCTTGACCGGCACGGTGGCGATCACCTCGATTTTGCCGCCCCATTCCTCATGCAGGCGCAGGGATTCCTTTGCGTAGTCCATCGGTTTTTCGCTCCCTTAAAATGATAGTAAATTTGCAAATGCAGCAGCATCAAATACGAAATACAGTATACGTTTTTTTCCATCGCAGCGCAAGCGTTCGCAGCATGCTTTCAAGATTCCCTTTTCCTCTTTTATGAAATTCATGTTATACTGATTAAAAACAGCTTTTCCTGTTTCAGCATCAAACGGGAAAAGCTATCTTTCTGCTTCGGGAGCGTTCTATTTTGATGAAAAAACGGCTGTTTTACACGGAACTCGCCTATCTCTTCGGCATCCTTGCCATCGCGCTTGGCACCGCCTTTATGGAACGGGCGGATTTCGGCATGTCCATGGTGGTAGCGCCCGCCTACGTACTTTATTTGAAGCTTTCCGCAACTTGGGAATTCGTGACGTTCGGCATGATGGAATACACGCTGCAGGCCATCGTCCTTCTCCTTATGGCCGCCCTGCTCCGGCGCTTCCGCCTTTCTTACCTGTTCTCGTTTTTCACGGCCGTGCTTTACGGCTTCGCGCTGGATGGCTGCATGGCGCTTGTGGGCCTGTTCTCGCCGGCAACGATTCCTTGGCGCATCGGCTTCTTTGTTGCCGGCGCACTGCTCTGCTCCCTCGGCGTAGCGCTTATGTTCCATACCTATCTTGCGCCGGAGGCCTACGAACTTTTCGTGAAAGAAGTTTCCGCGCGGTTTTGCATCGACATCCACAAATTCAAAACCCTGTACGATTGCGTGAGCTGTCTGCTTGGCGTTGTGCTCTCCTTTGTGTTCTTCGGCCTTTGGAAATTTGAAGGCGTGAAATGGGGAACGATCCTTTGCGCGCTCTGCAACGGCGCGTTGATTGGCCTGCTCGGAAAGCGGATGGAAGCGCGCTGGGAATTCGCGGACGCGCTCCCCTTCCGCCGTTATTTTGAGGTTCCGCAGCAGGCAGCCGGACGCTGAATTGCTACAGCGCGGCGAAGCGGCGCGCGCCTTTGCCGCAAAGGCTTCTCCAAAGCAGAAGCGAGCCTGCGATGCAAAGCGCGAGGAACAGATATGCCACAAGGGCCGCGTCCACCGCACCCGTCAGCGTAAGCACGAGCGGTACGCCCGCAAACAGCATGGAGCCAAACACAGTAACAAACATGGGCAGCCCCTGTTTCACGACCTCCGTTTCGCTCTTCCAGTCAAACTTCGGGTGCAGAAGGTTAAGCCAAAGCCCCGCAAGGCCCGCAAACACAGCAAATGCGGCAGGTAGAGCATAGAGCAGCACAGCTTCGGAGAAGGCCGGCCGGAGCGCTACGGTAAACAGCGTGGCCGCGACCGCCTGCGCAGGCAGCGTAAGGGCAAGGTGCAGGGAGAGCTTTGCGCGGAAAACGGACGTTGCGGAAACGGGCAGCACTTTGAGTTGGTCAATCCCCTTCCCTTCGAGCGAGATGGAGGATGCCGTCGTCGTGCTCATGCCAAGCATCCACGCTGCAAGATACGGCACCATAGGGGCGAGTGCCGGGATGGGAACACCCATTTCCTGCGTAATGCTTCCCAAATCCACAAACAGGAGCGCCACGCCCGCGGCAAGCAACAGCAGCGGCCCTACTGCCGTGTTTGTAACATAGATCGTTGAGGCCAGGTACCGCCGCACCTCCCGCAGGAACAGCGCATGGCGCATGGATGCAACGCGAACCGCCCCCGCTTCGCGTTTTTGTGTTGTGCCTGCCGTCAGAACCGCATGCAGCGGGCGCATATAGCGTGCTGCAAGCCACGCAAACAGCGCGAACGGCAGGATGCTCGCCAAGGTGAACAGCACAAACGTGCTTCCATCGCCCAAAGCCGCCTCCGCAAACCAGCGTGCCAGCGGGTACGCCTTATAAAGGCTTTCCGCAAGCTGCACGCCAATGTCTTCAAACCCTTCGATGATGGGCTGCATGTTGAAGGAAAGCGCCATCGCCGCAAGCACCAGCGCAAGGGACAGCGCAATGCGCACGCCGTTCGTGCGGCGGAACGCCGACCCGATCTTGGCCACGAGCGTCCCCAGCGCGGCGGCGATGGTGATGGGCAAAAGCGGAGAGAGCAACGCCAGCAGAATGCAGCGCAGCACAAAAGCAGCCCCCACATCCGCATGCAGGCCATATGCAACCGCCGCCGGCACGAGCACCGCGCCCTGGAATAGCAGGTTGCGCAGCATGAGTTTCAGCAGCCTGCTGAGCGCGATCGTCCGCACCGGAATGGGCAGCGAAAACACCTGATCAAAATCCCGGAAGGTAAAGAGCACATTCGGAGCGCTCACAAAGCTCGTTATAACCGTCACCAGCGCGCCGGCGACGGCAGCGATGCCAAGGATCAGTTCGGGCACACCCAGCGCTGCAAACGCGCCCGCCATCATATAAAAATACAGGAACGCTGTCCCTCCAAGGCACACAGCCACAAAAGCAGCCAACACGAGTCCGCCCACAGCCTTGCGCTTTTGAGCGGGATCGCTGCCGTGGCGCAGACGGTTCACGCCCAACACGCCGAGCGCATCTACCCGGAGAAGGTACAAAAGCTTTTTCATGCGTCGATCAACTCCATAAACACATCCTCAAGGGAATGATCGCCCTTGACGGTTCCCGTTTCACCCGCTGCCACAAGGCGGCCGTTTTTGATGATCGCAATTTTATTGCAGAGCTTTTCCGCCACCTCCAGCACATGCGTAGAGAAGAAAATTGCCGCGCCCGCATCGCAAAGTTCCCGCATCATGCCCTTAAGCGTATGCGAAGCCTTCGGATCAAGGCCCACAAAAGGTTCATCCAAAATCAGCAGCTTCGGCGCATGCACAAGCGCCGCAATGAGCGCCGTTTTCTGCTTCATGCCGTGGGAATACGAGCCGATCAGCCCGCCCAGGCTTTCCTCCATCTCAAATGCCGCGGCATAGCGCGCAATACGCTGCTGCCGCTCAGCCTCCGCAACGCCGAACACGTCCGCAATGAAATTGATGTATTGCATGCCCGTCAGATAATCGTACAGCTCCGGATTGTCCGGGATGTAGGCTGTAATTGCTTTGCAGGCAACCGGCTCTTCCCGCACGGACATGCCGCCGATGCGGATTTCCCCTTCCTCAAAGCCCAATGCGCCGACTGCCGCGCGGATAGCGGTCGTCTTTCCCGCGCCGTTGTGGCCGATAAAACCGTAAATGTCCCCCGCATCAACGCTGAGGGAAAGCCTGTCTACTGCCCGTTTCCCACCGGGATAGGTTTTGGAAAAGTTTTCAAATGCAAGCATATGCCCTCCTTGGCCGCCGGTGCGGCACCTTATATTTTGCATTGTTTATTATAATGCAAATGATGCATCTTGGCAAGATGCTCTTTGAAAACCGCAGATGCATTTGGGTTCGGTTTATGGTAATATATTTTATTAAGTTACTATAATTTATGAACGGAAGTATATCATGAAATTACGCTCCCTGATTGGAACAAAAAGCTTTTACCGCGCTGTGCTTGCAATCGCTGTGCCGGTTATGATTCAAAACGGCATCACGCAATTTGTCGGCGTGCTTGATAACCTGATGGTCGGCCGCCTTGGCACGGAACAGATGTCGGGGGTGGCCATCGCCAACCAACTCATCTTTATTTTCAATCTGTGCATCTTCGGGGGCCTGTCGGGAGCAGGCATTTTCGGCGCACAATTTGCCGGGAAGCGGGATGTGGACGGCATCCGCAACGTATTTCGGTTTAAGCTGATCGTCTGTATCATCGTTTGCACCGTGTGCCTTTTTGCGCTCGGCTTCTGGAGCGAACCGCTTATCAGCCTGTTCCTGCATGAAGGAAGCGCGGAGGGCGACTTGGCGCTGACGCTCGCCTATGGCCTAGATTATACCCGGGTGATGCTGTGGGGCCTCGTGCCGTATGCCCTTTCTCAGGCATATGCCTCCACGCTGCGCGAAACGGGCGAAACCGTTCGTCCGATGGCCGCAAGCATCGCCGCGGTTGAAACAAACCTTGTGTTGAATTACCTGCTTATCTTCGGCAAGTTCGGCCTTCCAGCGCTGGGCGCTTCCGGTGCTGCCATCGCAACGGTGATTTCCCGCTTTGTAGAACTTGCGCTCATCGTCTTTTGGTCCCATGCACATCCGGAGCGCACCCCCTTCTTCCTGGGTGCATACCGCTCGCTGCGCGTGCCGCGCGCACTCACTGTTCATATTGTGCAAAAAGGCATGCCGCTGCTGCTTAACGAGGCGCTTTGGTCCATGGGCATGTCGCTCCTGAACCAATGCTATTCCATGCGCGGCCTTGCCGCGATTGCCGCCGTGAACATTTGCAGCACGGTATCCCAGTTGTTCAACGTGGTGTTTATGTCGCTCGGTTCCTCCATCGGCATCGTGGTGGGCAACCTGCTTGGCGCGGGCAAAGCGGAGGAAGCGCGCGATACCGACAGGAAGATGATCGCCTTCAGCGTTATGACCTGCTTCGTGCTCGGCGGGCTGCTTGCCGCCGCCTCCGGCCTGATCCCTGAACTATACAACACCACGGCTGAAGTAAAAGCGCTTGCAGCTTCCTTCCTTGTCATCAGCGCATGCAGCATGCCGTTCCATGCCTTTTCCCATGCGTGCTATTTCACGCTGCGTTCCGGCGGCCAAACGAAGATCACCATGCTGTTTGACAGCGGCTATGTCTGGTGCATATGCATCCCCGTTGCGTTTGTGCTTTCCCGCTTCACAAGCATCCACATTGTGCCGATGTTTTTCATTTGTACCGCGTTGGAGATCGTCAAATGTATCGCCGGATATCTGTTCGTAAAAAGCGGCAAATGGATTCGCACCATTGTTCCTTCGCCCGCTTCAGACGGATAAGCAAAACGGATTCCACAGCCCGACCGTTCCGTCATTGTTTGGCGCGGAATGCGGAGCGCCGCAAGCAGCGGCAACGATGCTACTGTCCTTAAAACCCGTATGTCCCCTTGCCGGTCGATAGAGGCCTCGGGAGTTTTCAGTATCTTTCGCTTATTTCATTTGATATACGATCTCCCCATTAATTATGGTACAGTAGGTTCTGAAATCCAGTTCCAGCGGATCGGTATCCCATATTACTATATCTGCATCCTTGCCCTGTTCCAAACTGCCTACACGATCATCTATCCCAACAATTTCTGCCGCATTGATGCTGATAGCGCGAAGGGCCTCTTCTCTTGTCATGCCTGCCTTCATTGCCAGCCCAGCAAACATGGGCAAATCGGATTCGGAAAACACAGGATGATCTGTCATGATCGCCACTTTGACCCCACTATGGCAAAGAATCGCTGCAGTTTCAAATGTTTTGTTGCGTAACTCCAATTTGGTTTTAAAACCAAAGCTTGGGCCAATGATAGCATGATAGCCAGCATTTTGGAGTTCCGCTACGATCAGATGGCCGTCCGTGCAATGGTCCAATGTCATTTTAAGCCCAAATTCCTTGGCGATACGGATCGCGGTAAAAATATCATCGCTGCGGTGCGCGTGTACTTTTATAGGCAGCTCCCCCCGCACCACAGGAATGAGTGCCTCATATTTTGAGTTATATGCTGGGCATTTCAGAAGGTCGTCTCCGGCAGCTTCCTTTCGCCACATATAATCTCTGGCCTCCGCCAATGCATCCCTCAGGATGCCGGCAATCCCCATACGGGTAATAGGAGCCATCCCCTTCTGGCTATAATATTTTTTGGGGTTTTCCCCCAAGGCACATTTCATAGCCACAGGGTTTTTGATCACCATATCATCCACGCAACGGCCGGCAGTTTTCATAGCTAGAAACTGTCCGCCTATCACATTGGTGCTGCCAGGTCCGGTTACAACGGAGGTGACACCGGCCTGACAGGCCTGTTGAAAGGGGGGATCAAGAGGGAATATCCCGTCAATAGCTCGGAGTTGGGGTGTCACTGGGTCAGTGAGCTCGTTACCATCAGCCCCTTCAAAGCCAATGCATTCTTCCCACATGCCGATATGGCTGTGTGCATCAACAAATCCAGGCAACACCAAACGGCCTTGGGCATCTATGATTTGAGTCCCCTGCGGAATGGGAATGTCTAAACCGATTTCAATGATTTTGCCATTGTCCATCAAAACAACACCGTCCGCATATTCAGTCCCGGTCATAGTGTGTATCATGCCATGTATAATTGCTTTCATATCAATAAACTACTCCTGACTAATCCAAATTTTCGCGTAGTAACCGCATGTAATTTTCCCCAGCAATTAGGGATTGTTCCTTTTCGTTAAAGCCCGCTCGATCCAATTCCTCAATCAGCAGCGGGAGTTCAGCATGGGTGTGCAGTACGTCACCGCATTTGCGTGGAACAATATCCAACTCATCCTGAGGGATATATTTCAATATTTGATCATTGAGGTCAAATCCAAAGCCAACGCATTCTACTCCACCTATGGAAGCAATATGGGCAACATGCTTGGCCAAAGCAGCTGCGTTTTCCGGCATGCCTTCGGGGCTGGTGATGAAATTCATGGCGTTTACCCCTATGAACCCCTTTCGCTCCGCAATCAACCGGATCTGGTCATCGGAAAGATTCCGCTCCGTGTCCACAATAGCGCGTGCATTGCTATGAGAAGCGATCAGCGGCCCATCTGTATAGCGGAGCACATCAGCAAACCCGGCGGGGCTCAAATGGCTCACATCCAATAACATTCCCAATTCCCTACAGCGGCGCACAAGAGCGATGCCAAATCCCGTCAATCCTCCAGGGGTTCCCCATTCCTTGGGGCCAAGGCTTGACCCATCGCAGGCGAAATTTCGGCGGCTCCAGGATAACCCCATAAATCTCACCCCAAGTTCATAAAACAGCGGAAGAATGGATAAATCCTGATATAAAGGAATACAGTCCTCAAAACTGAGCATAACCGCAATTTTGCCCTGTCTGTTGGCTTCCTCCACATCTCTGTGCGTTACACAGAAGGAGAAGTGATCCGCGCAATCCGCAATATCTGCTTTGAGTGCTGCAATCTGGCGGAGAGCCATACGAAGCGCCATTTCCGGCACAAAAAGATTCTCAACAAAAATCGAAGAGACTACCAGAGTCAGCCCACCCGCCTGAAAAAAGGGAAGATAGTCCCTATTGAGCACCGCGCGTTTCCCATAAGCACGCTGCTTTTCTAAATCAAAAGCCAGATCAAGGTGCGCATCAGTAACCGGTGGCCGCATTCCATTCTCAGTCATGCTTTTTACTTTGTTCAAATTTTTTGGTTTCCTCTCTTCTTTTTAAAAATTCTATCATTTTTTCATTGTTTTGATAAACCGCTGCAGACATAAGCAAATTGATGAAAAACAGCGGCGCCATCAAGGAGTTTTTAAAAATGTCGGTTTGAGAATCACAGTAAAACGACAGATCTGTGTATTTTGCCAGAGGGCAGGTCACATAATCTGTTATAAGGGCCACAGTCATTCCCTTTTCTTTGGCATAAAGGATTGCATCCAAGCAGTAATCGCTGTAATCGGGAAAATCGAATACAATCAGCAAATCCTCCGGTGTAGCAAACATCAGCCGCTGCGGGAAAGCCGAACGGGATGCATCCAAATACTCAAAGGGGAACCCAAAGGTTTTCATCCGATAGCTAAGGATTTCTGCCAAAAAGGATGCCATATCAAAACCCGCGGTATATACCTGTTTGGCGCTTGTAATAGAACGAAGTAAACGGTCGAAGGAAGCGCCGCTAATGTTTGCAAAGCACTGACGAATACTGTCGATCTCTTTGTACTCCATTTTTTCAGCATTGGATAGATATTTGTTATCCACAAGTCTACGGAACCGCTCCGCAGGAGTGAAACGCATCACTTCCTCCTCCTGCAACTTCTTACGGAATTCTATGTAACCGTCGAACCCCATGCGCTTGGCAAAGCGGATCAGAGAAGTTTTAGATACCTCAAGCTCATCCGCTACACTTCCAATGGTGGACAGAGTAAACTCAAGTACATTGTTGATAATATATGTTGCGATTTTTTTCTCCGTTTTTGTATATTCGTCCATATTGGAGGCTATGGTCTCAATCAACTTCATGAATGGTTCTCCCTTCGGATAGACAAAATTCAACAGCAAAGATGGCAGGCCGTCAAATGACCGCCGCCGATATCCTTCAGCGCAGGTGTTTCCTTGGCACAAAGATCCATAGCCTTGCTGCAACGGGGATGAAATTTGCAACCTGTCGGAGGTGAGGCGGGGCTTGGAATCTCTCCGGTGAGTAAAATTCTGCCCTGTGTTTTTGGCTCTTTTACGGACGGGGTTGCCTCCAGCAAAGCGGCGGTGTAGGGATGAGCGCAGTTTGTGAACAGCTGGGACGCATCCGCAATTTCCACAATAGACCCAAGATACATTACACATACACGGTTGCAAAAATGCTGCACAATGCCAAGATTGTGAGAAATAAACAAATACGACATGGAATGCTTCTCCCTCAGTTCCAACATTAGGTTCAGAACCTGAGATTGGATAGAAACATCCAGCGCAGCAGTGGGCTCATCGCAGATGATAAGCTTAGGCTCCAAAGATATGGCCCGGGCAATGCCAATGCGCTGCCGCTGGCCTCCGCTGAATTGGTGCGGATACTTTTGCAAGCAGGCTGCATCCAATCCGCATTCCGCCATAAGCTCTACGGCCTTTTTATGGATATCGGCTTTGGGGCAGGTTCTAAACTTTACTATCCCCTCTGTGATAATCCTTTCCACATTCATGCGCGGATCCAGTGATGCGTAAGGATCCTGAAAAACCATTTGCATACTTTGGCGGAGAAGCTCCAGTTCATCGCGCTTCATCTGCTTACCCGCTTCCACATCAAACAGAACTCTGTCCTCAAAACGTACAGAGCCACCAGTGGCCTCGATCAAATTCAGAATGGTTTTTCCAACTGTTGTTTTTCCGCTTCCGCTTTCTCCTACAAGCCCAACAATCTCGCCGCGGTGAATGTCAAACGAAACATCATCAACCGCTTTTACATATTTCTGTGGTTGAAAATATCCTTCCTTCTTAACGGGGAAATACTTTTTCAAATTTCTAACTTGAAGCAAAGTATCCTGCATGTTACATGCCTCCTTTCCCGCCGAGTATGCAGCGCACAGTATGACCCGGCTGAATCTCCACTAATTCCGGAACAGCTCGCCCACATTCTGAACAGGCATAAGCACACCTAGGTGCAAAGCTACACCCCTGAGGCATATTTTGCGCACTGGGCTGCATGCCCGGAATAGAACGAAAGCCAAACTTGGGATCATAGTTTTCTGGGATAGCATCAATCAAGCCTCGTGTATAGGGATGCAGGGGCGATCGTAGCAACGTGGAGACTTCGGCTTCTTCCACGATGCGGCCAGCATACATCACGGCAACCCTGTCTGCAATCTCAGCAATCACACCCAAATCGTGCGTAATAAACATAATAGACATCTCACGCTTTTTCTGCAAATCTCTGAGAAGCTGTAGAATTTGTGCCTGAATGGTCACATCCAAAGCCGTGGTAGGTTCATCTGCAATCATTAGTTCCGGATCGCAGAGAATCGCCATAGCAATCATGACTCGTTGCCGCATGCCGCCTGATAATTCATGCGGATAGCGATCCAACATTTTTTTAGGGTCAGCAATACGTACAAGCTCCAGCATTTCCATGCACCTTCGGCGATTTTCTTTGCCTGAAATGCCTTGATGGAGCTTTAAAGCCTCTCCAAGCTGCTCCCCGATTTTAAACACCGGATTCAGCGAAGACATAGGCTCCTGAAAGATCATAGCGATTTTGTTCCCTCTGATCCTGCGCATCTCTTTTTCGCTTTTCCTCAGCAAATCTTCCCCATGGAAAAGGATTTGCCCTCCCTCTATATAGCCGTTCGGCTTGGGGATTAGCCGCATTACGGAAAGTGAGGTTACACTTTTCCCGCTGCCGGACTCTCCCACGATACCCAGCACCTTACCCCGTTCTACCTGAAAGCTTACGCCATCCGCTGCCCGAACCACGCTGGCATCGGATTTGAAACATACCCGAAGATCTTTTGTTTCCAGCAATATATTGCTCATCTTTTCACCACCTCAGATCTTCAGCTTGGGATCCAGCGCATCCCGTAGGCCGTCTCCCAGAAAGTTGATTGAGATTACCGTGATAAACACCAAAAAGCCTTGGGGAATCCACATCCACCACTCATATTGCAACACCCGCATACTTTGGGCGGCGGAGAGCATATTGCCCCAACTAGGTTGAGGAGGCCGCACGCCCAAACCCAAGAAACTCAAGGCTGCTTCGGTAAGAATGCCGTTGGCGATGGCAAGGGTTGCAAACACCATAATGGAAGCAAAGGTATTGGGCAAAACATGCTTGATAATAATCTCCATTTTACTAAGGCCCATGGAACGGGCTGCCTGGATGAAATCGCGTTCCTTGATGCTGAGTACCTCTGCCCGGACAATTCGGGCGATTTTGGTCCATTCCAATATGGCGATGATAAAAATCAAGTTCATCATGCTAGGTCCAATCATAGCCGCAAGTGCGATTGCTACCACGAAAAAAGGGAAGCACATAATCACATCGGTGATACGCATAATCAGGCTATCTACCTTACCGCCGTAAAACCCGGCAATTGCCCCAACGCTTACGCCAATGATAATCTCAAATACGCTTGCAAGCAACCCCACCGTAAGTGAAACTCTACCGCCATAGAGAAGCCTTGTGAGCACATCTCTCCCCAATTCATCTGTTCCCAAAAGATGGTCGGAATTAGGTGCTGCCTCAATGTTATAAAGGTCAATATCATCCCGACCGTAAGTGGTCAGCACTGGTGCGCAGACCGACATAAGAATCAAAAGCGCAATCACCACCACACCAAACATGGCCAACTTATTTTTGCGGAACCGCCGCCAGGCAATGGAGCCTAGGGATACCGTGCCATTATCCGTGTCTTTTTTCATTGTTGGCTCCTCCTTTCTTATTCATAGCGGATCCGTGGATCAATCACGGCATAAAGCAAATCCGCAATCAGATTCGACAGAAGAATAATCACCGTAGTCATCAGCAGCAACGCCATGATCAAGGGATAATCCCGATCCAAGATGGCCGTATAGCTTAATCTGCCGATACCTGGCCAGACGAAAATGGTTTCTGTAAGCACCGCACCCGAAAAAATGGTGGGAATTTGCATGGAAAGCACAGTGATGATAGGGATTAATGCATTTTTGAACGCATGTTTGTTTACCACCACCGCTTCGCTCAAGCCTTTTGCCCGGGCTGTGCGGATATAATCCTGATCGAATACCTCCAGCATGCTGGAGCGGGTATAGCGCATCAACGTAGCGGTTTGCAGCAGTGCAAGAACCACGGTAGGCAACACAAGATGCCAAGCTACATCTTTTATAAAATCCCAGCCTTGATATCCGGCCCCAACTGTAACCATACCTGAAATGGGAAATATCTTCAAATCGAAAGAAAGCCACTTGATTAGCAGCAAACCGAAGAAGAACGCAGGAATGGAGATACCGATGAAGGAAAGTACCGTTCCCATATAATCGAAAACAGAGTTTCGTTTCGTTGCGGAGGTTTTTCCTGCTGGGATGGCGATGGCTGTGCTGAGAATGAGTGCACCTGCCCCCATAAGTACCGTGTTGGGCAGCCGCTCGCAGATCACATCCCAGACCGGCTTCTTATATTTGATGGAATACCCGAAATCTCCTCGGAATACATCCCGGATCCATTTAAAATATTTGATAGGGACAGGATCATAATAGCCCATTTTTTGCAGCATTTCCTCCCGCACTTCTGCAGAAACGGACGGGTCGAGCCTTTGGGTATAAGGGTCGCCCGGTGCGAGATTGATAAAGAGAAAAACGATCACCGTTACGCAAAACAGAATCAAAATGGATTGTGCCAGGCGTCGGATCAGATATCTGGTCATATTCTGCCTCCGTTTTTGATTGGAGGAAGCGCAGGGGCTACCTGCGCTTCCTTGTAGGCCACAGGGAGTTTTATTGATCGATATACCATTCGGTCAGCTGATAGTAATCGTTAAAGGTAGAAGGATCATAGTTGTGCAGTTTGGAGCTATAAGCCTTAATGACCTCCGGCGCATAGAGCAACACTTCGGCGGCTTCCTCATTGACAAGGATGCAGAATTCTTTATAAAGCGCCTTGCGTTCTTCAACGTTGATGGTCTTGAGGGCGTCCTCCATAATCTTATCTGCCTCAGCATTGCGGAATCCCACAATGTTCCAACCAGAATTTCCCTTTTCGTCAGATGCGGCATCAGAGTGCCAAATCGGCTTGGGGTCGGGATCGGTATCCAAACTGCTGCCCATCAAATACATATCAAATTCATGGTTAGCCATCACCTGATCCAGCAATGCCGCGAATTCCATAATCTCAAGCTTTACATCAATACCGATCTGCTTGAGGTTCGCTTGTATGATAGGGGCGCTTTGCTCACGGATTTTATTGCCGATAGGATATTTCAGAGTGACTTTAAAAGGCTCACCCGCAGCATTTTCCACAATCCCGTCGCCGTTGCGGTCTTCCCACCCAGCTTCAGCCAACAACGCCTTGGCCTTTTCAAGATCAACCGCGTAATCGTTAAGCACGCCCGCTTCCGGATAAGCCCAGGATGTAGGAAGTAATGGTGCATCAATGATTGTTGCACGGCCTTCCAACAGCTTTTCTACCATCAGCTTGCGGTCAATAGCATAGGTGATGGCCTGACGAACCCGCTTATCCTGAAAAATTTCTTCCCGCAGATTAAATCCCATATACTGACTGGTTACGCCAGTATAGCTAACGATGTTAATTCCATTGTCTTTCAGAGTTTGGATATCTTGAGATTTTAGCGAAGAGATATCTGCGATATCAATTTCGCCGCTGGTCAACTCTGCAATCACAGTATCCTGATTGGAGACTTTAAAAATTATTTTCTGTGTTTTTGCTGCGCCGTCATAGTAGTCTTTAAACGCGTGAAGCTCCACATACTGGCCAGGGACAAAGGAGTTCAGCACGTAGGGACCACATCCAACAGGTTTATTCATCAATTCTGTTTGGTTGGCCCATTCGCCAATAGGTACTTCTCCCCAAATATGCTCCGGAATGATGGCACGGTCTGCGCCAATTTTGCTAAGTCCCGGAGCGTAGGGCCGCTCAAATTCAAATTTAATAGTGTAATCGTCAACAATTGTGATGCCCTCGATGTGGTCAGCTTCTCCATTATGGTAAGCAGTCGCACCTTTAAGGCCTTCTACATCGCCATACCGAGGGCCGGTATAGTTGGGATCTGCCATGGAGTTGAAGGTAAATGCTACGTCCGATGCAGTTACAGGTTGGCCGTCATGCCATTTGATATTTTGTCGGAGTTTGAATACCAACGTCAGTTGGTCTTCACTCATTTCATAGCTTTCAGCCATGTTGGGCACCAGATTCAGTTCTTTATCATATCTAAGCAATGTATCAAACGTGAATTTAAGGATGGCGCCGTCGTATTCGTCATCCACCAGCAAGGGGTTGAGTACGCCAGACGGAGAATTCCACAGGGCGTAAACAATTGTGTCGTCCTGTATGGCAGGGGGCTGCTCACCCTGCCCGGCTGTGGCCTGAGGGGGCTGATTGTCCGTTGGATTGGAAGGCTGTTGGGGTGTTTCTGTTGCAACGCCGCCAGTGCAGCCTGCTGCAAAGGCTAGCGCCATAAGTACTGCCATCACAAGTGCGCCAATCTTCATCAGTTTCATGCTATACCTCCGCTTTTTAATTTGTCCGTTTTGTGCTCCAGTCTTTTGGGTATGATTTATTTGTGTTGTGTCAATAGTACCCCAAATAAATGTATCTGTCAATACAAAAATAATTAATTTTTGTATCAAACATACCTTTTTCGGTATGATGTTATAAAAAGCGACACACCCTGCCAAATAAATGATGCCATTTAATTCAGTAGTGTTTTTTATATTGGATGCAATCTACATTATTAACCCACGGTTTGAACAGGAATATGATGCGTGGGATGGCAAGAATGAAAATACGCGCTTCTTTGTGGGGAAAACCTCACAAACACTGCACTATGTGGGTGTGCAAAACAAAGAAATCGTATGGGATGCTTCTAAGATTATAAAGATTAAGCAGGGACATCCTTCCATGACGGATGCTACTATCATCAAGCAGGTACCATCCGTGATTGAGAACCCGATTATCATCATGGAATCGAAAACCGTTCCGGGCAGGATAACCATAGCCTATACGTGGCGGTGACTTTAAGCAAAATAAAAGATACGGTCTTCGCCCCGGGAAGTGCTTCAAATGAAACGTTTACCGAAGCTGTTCGTATCTCTACCATCAGTCTACACGATTTATTCGCAAAAATTAACCCCTTAGACGGAGAATTCCTGAAATATGGTGCCGGAAGGGTTCCTGAACGATGCACAAAAGCAGGCAAAGCAGGATGCGCTCGCAAGGGAAAGCGGGAAGATAAGGAAACTTTCCTTCTCCCTCAAAGACGCATCTCCAACCGACATTTCGGCGCTGGAGGATGTAAGCGGCAAGCCAACTTGGATTCCTGCGGTACATGCCATTGACGCGATAACGCTGCACATGCTACGGCACACCTATGCCACAATGCTTTATGATGCGGGCATTGGTGTAAAGAGTGCGTAGCGCTTCATGGGCACAGTGATATTCAAACCGCATTGCGCGTTTACACCCACCTTTCAGAGCAAAAAGAACAGGCAGCAGTGAATGCTTTGAACACACATTTGAGCAAAGAAAAAGCGTCTGAAAACCCCTTGATTAAAATCTGATGGAGTAAAAATGCAGTAAGCGGCCTCTTTTCATGGGCCGAAAGCAGCGGAAACACGATTGAAAAGCATATCAAAACATGCAAAAAATCGGCTGACTTAGGCGGTTTTCGTATTTTAGTGGGGATGGAGGGGCTCGAAAATCGGGCATCGCAGTTCCGCCTTGCTTGCGCTCCGCGCCGCGCGCGGCAGGCTTGCCACGATTTTCCGGGGCGGGCAAACGCGTCACCGGCGCGTTTGCTTTTCCGCCCTTCGAGCCCCTTTGAATATCATAGCAAAGCAAAAACAGGCCCGTTGGCCTGTTTGATGCTTTGGTGGGGATGGAGGGGCTCGAACCCCCGGCCTCTTCGATGTGAGCGAAGCGCTCTAACCTGCTGGGCTACATCCCCGCTGTGCGACGAAGTATATTGTACAACATCAAAACGGATTTTGCAATATCTAAATTTGCCCCGGCGCTCACTCAAATGCTTTTCTGTAATACTTGCCCGGTTCCAACGCAATCCCCTTTGCCGCAAACATCTCGCTGACCGTTACAAGCTGGTAGCCCTGCTCAATCAGTTCCGGCACAATCGTTTCCACGGCGGCGGCAGTCGGGTCGTAAAGATCATGCATCAGCACAATGCTTCCGTCTTTCACATCCTTGCGGATTGCCTCTAACGTGCTTTGTGTATCCCGCGTGCTCCAATCAAGCGTATCAATGGTCCACATAATCAGCGGATACGCCACATTGGCTTTCACCGTTTCATCCTTGATGCCGGCGCCATAGGGCGGCCGCACCAAAGCGGGCTCCTTGCCGGTGGCCTCCAACACGAGCCGGTTCACACCGTTGATCTGCTCCCGCATTTCATCCGGGGAAATCTTTGTCAGGTTCTTGTGGTTATAGGTGTGATTGCCGATCTCACAGCCCAAGTCGCTCGCGCGCTTCACAATCTCCGGAAATTTTTCGAGTTGGATGCCAACCACGAAAAACGTGGCGTGCGCCCCATACTGTTCCAGCACGTCCAAAATGCGTTCCGTCTTTTTGCTCGGGCCGTCATCAAACGTCAGCGCGACCATCGGTTTGCTCGGGTCCGGCGTTTCCTGCGGCGGCAGGCCAACGTTAGGGTCCGGCGTTGCAGCAGCAAGCGCATCCGTAACAGCCGGCTCCAGACTTGCAGTGGCCACAGGCGGCGTCTGCAGTGCAGGCGTGGGCTCCGGCGTGGAGGTAAGCTCCGGCGCAGGCGTAGGTACAATGTCAATGATCCCCATGGAAGGGTTCCCTGCCGGAAGCATGGTGCATCCTGTTCCTGTTATCAATAAGCATGCGGCAATCACTGCGGCCGCAAGCGGTTTCTTTCGCGTCATGATCTATCCCCGTTGTATTTATACATTCCGATCCATACAAAACACGCCGCGCGCTGCATCCATCTCCGGCGCGAAGCGGCATATTTCGCACTTGTATTTCTTTTTATGCTAGCTTTTTTGCGCGGGATAGTCAAGCGGATTTCGGCCAGTTCACAGATTATTATCAATCCGCGCCGCAACCTTCCCTCCGTGTTGCAAAGGAACCGTTTTTACAATATAATAGGCGGGTAACAGACAGCTGGGCTGTATCCGCAGCCCACAGCGCTATAAAAAGGAGCCGGCCGTTGAAAACAAGCGACTTTTATTATGATCTTCCACCGGAGTTGATCGCGCAAACGCCCGCAAAAGAACGCAGCGCCTCCCGCCTTTTGGTTTACGACAGAGGCACGCGCACCATTTCGGACGAAGTGTTTACCGACATTGTTCGCCACCTTCGCCCCGGCGATGTGCTCGTGCGCAATACCACGCGCGTCATTCCGGCGCGCATCTTTGGCCACCGCCCGGAAACGGGCGGCACGATGGAATTTCTGTTGCTCAAGCGGCTCGACGCGCACCATTGGGAATGTCTTGTGCGCCCCGGCCGCCGCGCAAAGCCCGGCCTCACCTATACGATCAGCGACGAGCTTTCCGCGACCATCTGCGAACCCACGGACGCGGGCGGCCGTGTAATCCGGCTCGATTATGATGGCGTGTTTGAAGAAATCCTTGACCGTGTGGGCGAAATGCCGCTGCCGCCGTACATCACCGAACGCCTCGCCGAGCGCGAGCGCTATCAGACCGTTTATGCGCGGGAAAACGGTTCCGCTGCCGCGCCCACCGCCGGGCTTCATTTTACCGAAGCGTTGCTTGACGCATTGCGCGCAAAGGGCGTGCTGATTGCGGATGTGCTGCTGCATGTCGGCCTCGGCACCTTCCGGCCGGTTTCCGCAGAGACCGTGGAAGAGCACCACATGCACTCGGAATATTTTGAAGTAACCGAGCGCTCCGCCGCGGCCATCAATGCGGCGCGCGCTGCGGGCGGGCGGATCGTGGCCGTGGGCACCACCTCCTGCCGCACGCTCGAAAGCGTAGCGGATGATGCGGGCATCGTGCACGCAAAAAGCGGGTGGACGGATATCTTCATCACGCCCGGCTACCGGTTCAAAGCCGTGGATGCGCTCATCACAAACTTCCATCTGCCGGAATCAACGCTTTTGATGCTCGTGAGCGCCCTTTGCTCGCGTGAAGAAATACTTTCCGTGTACGAGCATGCCGTGCGGGAGCGTTATCGCTTCTTCTCGTTCGGCGATGCAATGTTCCTCCAATAACGCCAAGGAGTTCCGATGCAGTATTTTAAGTATGAACTGATCCACGAATGCAAACAGTCCGGCGCTAGGCTCGGGCGCCTTCATACGCCCCATGGCGTCATCGAAACGCCGTGCTATATGCCCGTTGGCACACAGGCGACCGTGAAGGCCGTGCTCCCGCGCGATCTTGCGGAAATCGGCGCGCAAATCTGCCTTGCCAACACCTATCACCTGTTCGAGCGCCCCGGCCACAGGCTTGTGCGCGAGGCGGGTGGCCTGCATGCCTTCATGCGGTGGGATAAGCCGATTTTGACCGACAGCGGCGGGTTTCAGGTTTTCAGCCTTGCCGGCAGCAACAAAATCCGTGAAGACGGCGTGGAATTCCGTTCCCTTTTGGATGGGCGCAAGCATTTCTTCACGCCGGAAAGCGTGATGGAGATCGAACAGGCGCTCGGCGCGGACATTGCAATGGCCTTTGACGAGTGCGCCCCCTACCCGAGCGACGAAGCCTACACCCGCGCCGCGATGGAGCGCACACACCGCTGGGCGCGCCGCTGCAAGGCCGCGCACACGCGGGAGGATCAGGCGCTCTTTGGCATCGTGCAGGGCGGCATGTTCCGCGAAATGCGCATTGAAAGCGCAAAAACGCTTGCGGATCTGGATTTCATCGGCTATGGCATCGGCGGTCTTTCCGTGGGCGAACCGAAGCCGCTGATGTATGAGATGCTGGAAGAGATGATGCCCTTCATGCCCAAGGAAAAGCCGCGCTACCTGATGGGCGTGGGCAGCCCGGACTGCCTTGTGGAAGGCGTAATCCGCGGGATAGACATGTTCGATTGCGTTCTGCAAACGCGCATCGCGCGAAACGGCCTCGCCCTCACCGGGCAGGGCAAGCGGATGCTGCGCAACGCCTCCTTTGAGCACGATTTCACGCCCATTGAGGAAGGCTGCGATTGCTACGCCTGCAAAAACGGCTTCTCGCGCGCCTATATCCGCCACCTCGTAAAGTGCAAGGAGATCCTTGCGGCGCAGCTCATCACGCTGCACAACCTGCGCTTCTCGCTTCGGCTGATGGAAAACATCCGGCAGGCCATCGCAGAAGACAGGCTGCTCGATTTCCGCAAAGAATGCATTGCTGAGGGAATGTTTGATTGAGGTATGAAAACGCTTACGCTTGAATCCCTGACTGAACCCGGAGTGGAAGCGCTTGGCGCGCGCATCGCGGGAACCCTTTTCCCGGGGGCGTTCCTCGCGCTCTTCGGCGGCCTCGGCGCGGGAAAAACGACCTTCACCCGGGCGCTTGCCGCAGCGCTCGGCATTTCGGATGCGGCAAGCCCCACGTTCACCATCGTGCAGGAACACGAAGGAACGTTGCCTCTGTTTCATTTCGATGCGTACCGCCTCGCCTCAGCGGACGAGCTGTACGCCATCGGCTTTGACGATTATCTGGCCCGCGCCGGCGTAATCATAATGGAATGGTGTGAAAATGTGCCGGAGGCGCTCCCGCGCGAACGGCTTGAGCTGCATCTTGCGGGCAGCGGCATGGAGCCGCGCGCAGCCACGCTTGCCGCATACGGCGCGCGCTATGAAGCGATTCTTGAAACACTGGAGGGCTTTCCCGCATGATCCTGCTTGCGCTTTCCACCTCCGGCCGTGCGGCCTCCGCGGCGCTCCTCAAGGATGGCGCGCCGCTTGCCGAGGCAACGCGGGACGAAGGGCTGACCCATTCGGAAACGATCCTGCTGCTTGCGGCGGACCTTCTCGATCAAAACGGCCTTGCGCCCCGGGATATCGGCGTATTTGCCGCGGATGTCGGCCCGGGTTCGTTCACGGGCGTTCGCATCGGCGTGTGCGCTGTGAACGCGATGGCAGCCGCATGCGGCGCGCCTGTTGTTGCGGTAAGCTCCCTCGCCGCATTGCGCGAGGGGATTTCCGAGGAGCCCGGCCCCGTCTGCACGCTGCTCGACGCGCGCAACGGCAACGCCTATGCCGCCTTATTTGACAAGCAAGCCTGCCTGATGCAGCCTGCCGCCGCCATTGTGGCGGAACTTCTCCCCACGCTCCCGCGCCTGTCTCTTATACACATCTCCGAGCCCACGAGACGGAGCTCC
>ENA-OZLL01000034-OZLL01000034.1-human-gut-metagenome-genome-assembly--contig:-NODE-34-length-28690-cov-6.059543_pt1 | contig 28690 bp, 32 predicted proteins | sample MGYA00244836_ERZ653784 | MGnify/ENA primary metagenome ERZ653784 (study PRJEB26926, sample SAMN06164584) | human gut metagenome | biome: ENVO:00009003; feature: ENVO:2100002; material: ENVO:00002003... | reverse complement strand
CGACGACACCGCCCCGGAGCTTACGCGGGAACTTCCCCAAATTACCGAAGGACAGACCTTTGACAAGGTAACTGCCGCCGTCACCGAGCATTTCACCACACCGCCAAAATCCTACACGGAAGATACCCTGCTTTCCGCTATGGAGCGCGCCGGTGCGGACGATCTGCCGGAGGACGCCGAACGGCAGGGATTGGGAACTCCGGCCACCCGCGCCTCCATCTTAGAAAAGCTGGTGCAGATGGGCTTTGTGGAGCGCAGGGGCAAACAGCTACTTCCCACCAAGGACGGCCACAACCTTGCCTGCGTGCTGCCGGAGGTGCTGACCTCTCCCCAGCTTACGGCACAGTGGGAAACGGAGCTGACGGCCATTGCCAAGGGGCAGGCCGACCCGGAGGGCTTCATGGCTGGCATTGCGGAAATGACAAGGGGCCTGATTGCAAACTATTCCCAGATCAGCGAGGACGCACAGAAGTTGTTTCAAACCGAGCGTGTGGTTATCGGCAAATGTCCACGCTGCGGGGAAAGCGTCTACGAGGGCAAAAAGAACTACTACTGCGGAAACCGAAGCTGCCAGTTTGTCATGTGGAAGAATGACCGATTTTTTGAGGAACGGGGCAAGGCGTTCACCCCGAAAATCGCCGCCGCGCTGCTCAAAGACGGAAAGGCAAAGATAAAGGGCCTGCGCTCCATGAAAACCGGCAAAACCTACGACGGGACGGTGCTTTTGGCCGATACCGGCGGGAAATACGTCAACTACCGCGTGGAGAAACGGAGCTGACGGAGTAACGCAGCAAGCATAGGAAGTGTAGCCACACTTCCGACAAATCCCTGACCCGGCCACCCCGCCGGGCCGGGGATTTTGCTTGTTGGGGAAAGCCCCAAACCCCTATTCCCGTTCGGCAAGTTTGCACAGAAAACTTTGCAATCACGATTGACAAGTGTACTTGGTAATGTTATTATGATAATACCAAGTACACTTGGAAATTTTGTTTGGAGGTTTCCATTATGAATAAGGACGAAATTTTAGCAAAAAGCAGAGCGGAAAATAAGAACAAGGATGTATATGAGCAAGAAATCTTAAACCAAGCAAGTAGAAGCGCAGTTGTAGTTCAGATGGCTTTTGCAACACTTTTTTTTGTGACACAGATATTGACCGGCGGAGGTGTCAACTGGGGATTATGGGCGATTGTTTTCAGTGCTAATATGACGATTAACTGGGTGAAATATATTAAACTTCATCGAAAGTATGAGCTTGTGATAGCAATCGCCTATACGCTACTGGTATCCGTAATGTCTGGATGCTACATCTTTAATCAGATTGTATCTTCCATGAATTTGTAAGGCGGTGGAAAATATGGACGATAAGCTGATATTAAAAAACCGCCTGAAAGAAACACGGACAGAATTGAAACTATCACAGACGCAACTTGCCGAAATGGTGGGCGTCTCCCGTAACACCATCAGTTCCATTGAAACAGGTCAGTTTAACCCTACCGCCAAGCTTGCACTCATTTTATGTATTGCCCTTGATAAAAAGTTTGAAGAATTATTCTATTTTGATTAACTGAATACCAGCCGCATACCGGCGGCACCACCCCGCAGGAAATCTTTGTGATATGCTCCCTTTATGAAAGACAGTGAAAAAACAAACTGTCATCATGAAGGGAGCAATTCTATGTCACAAAAAGGTAAACTAAACACAGAAGAAAAAGTCGAGATTATCAAGAAGTATCGGCAAGGGGAAATAAGCTTAGTTCAGGCGGCTCGGGATGCAGGGGTTGGGACAACGACAATTTATAGATGGAGCGCACGGTATGAGGCAGAAGGGGCGGCTGGATTTTTACCATATCAAAAAAATCGAGTCTATCCGCCAGAACTAAAGTTAAAGGCGGTGCTGGAATATTTATCTGGAGCGGGCAGTCTCGAAGAAATCAGCAAAAAATATAAGTTGCGAAATGATCGTCAACTCAGCAACTGGATAAAGGTGTATAATGCTCATGGAGATTTCAATTCCACAAAGTTTTCTGGAGGAGGAAGTTACATGAAGCAAGGACGAGAAACCACATTTGAGGAACGAGTTCAAATCGCCAGGGAATGTATTGCTACAGGGAAAAACTACGGAGAAATAGCCTTAAAATACCAGGTAAGTTACCAACGAGTTCGTACTTGGACACTTCGTTTTGAGCAGATGGGAGAAGCAGGATTACAGGACCGGCGTGGACAGCGCAAGAAGGACCAAACTCCCCGTACCGAGCTGGAACAGGCGCAAATTGAGATTGAGCAGCTCAAACACAAACTGTATCTTGCGGAAATGGAGAATGCACTGTTAAAAAAATTGGACGAAGTAGAGAGGAGGAATGCCTTTCAGAAGTAAGACAACGACATACTTATATAGCCATTCGAGAGTGTCATGAAGAACAAGGGTTTGCTGTTGAAACAGCCTGTGACCTTCTCCATGTAGCCCGTTCTGCTTACTACAAATGGGCTTCCGGAAAGCTAAGCCACAGAGTAAAGGAGAACGAACAGTTGGCCGACAAGATTGAGAAAATCCATTCAGAAAGTCCAGATAAAGGTTACCGGAGACTGAATGACGATCTGCGTCATGACCATGGTATCTATGTCAATGACAAGAGGGTGCTGCGCATCTGCCGGGCCAAAGATATAAGATCCACTGTGAAGTACAATAACCGCGGCTGCACAAGGCGGGCAAAGAACCCTCAGTATCTTGCTGAAAATCGGCTGAATCGCCAATTCTATGCGGAGAAGCCGAATGAGAAATGGCTTACTGATGTGACAGAGTTCAAATGGTATGATGGCATGGAAGTACATAAACTCTATCTAAGTGCCATTCTGGATCTTTGTGACCGGCGCATCGTGTCCTATGTGCTCAGTGAGCGCAATGATAATCCACTCGTTTACAAAACCTTTGACAAAGCTGTTAAGGCGAATCCAGATGCCCACCCGCTGTTCCACAGCGATAGAGGTTTCCAATACACAGGCAGAGCCTTCCACCACAAACTCGTACAGGCTGGAATGACTCAGAGTATGTCCCGTGTGGCTCACTGCATTGACAATGGACCTATGGAAGGATTCTGGGGCATTTTGAAACGGGAACGCTATTACGGCAAGCGTTTCACCAGCAAACAGGAACTCGTGCAAATGATTGAGTGCTACATCCGTTATTACAACACCAGAAGAGTCCAGCGTAACTTGGGCGTGCTGACGCCGATAGAAAAACACAAGTTGTGCCTTGCTGCATAAAAAGCGGCCAGCAACATTTAGCTGCTGGCCGGGAAAATTTTATATTTTTTCTCTGTCCTCTTGACGGGGAGCAGTTCATTGAAAGGTTTCCTGCTTTTCTTATGCCATTTTTCAGAAAGGAGGGCTGCCAATGGCACGTCTTAGGGACGTTGTATCGGAATATCAAGACGACCTGCGGAACGGCATTGCATGGCTGGCGTTCTGGCGCGAGGGCCGGAGCTGGCAGGCCGAGGCGTTCCACCTTGATCTGGACGACACCCTTTATCCAGAGGACAGAGCGCGGCTTGCCGAGATACAGGCCGCCGATCCACGGGCCATTGTGGTGAATGGCTACTATTCCGGCTATCTGTCCGAGGAAATGAGCGTGGCAGAGCTTTCCGCCGGTGTGCGGCACCACTATGACAACGGCCTGAACAACATTGCCCCATTCATGGAGGCCCACAGCGACGAGCTGCCGCCGGATGTATTGGAGGCGGCAAGGGAAAAAGCCCATGCTGCCGGACTGCCTTTCTATGAGCGTCCCTACCGTGGGGACGACATTGACCCGTATTCCTATGACGGCCACATGAGCATTGAGGACAACGAGTTAATGCAGAAATTGATGGAACAAGACAGAGAAAGGAGTGAACCCATGAGCGAAGTGTTTTCTATCCTGCTTCATAACCGACAGCGTTATGAGCAAGGCAAAGAGGGCATTTGGTTTTCTTTGCCGACCACAACCGAAAAGCTGCAAGCAGCCCTGCGGGAAATCGGGATCAGTGCCGATAATCCGCAGGACTTTTTCATCAACGGGTTTTCCTACCCGGAGGGCAGACACCTTGCGATCCCCTATGATATGGTGTTGTCCGCCAACGTGGACGAACTGAATTTCCTTGCCGCCCGGCTGGGCCAGCTTGACGCCTCCGAGATCGCAGAGCTGAACGCCGCCCTGCAAAATCCCAAGGGCGGCTTTGCGAGTATCGGCCAGATCATCGACTTTACTGAAAACGCGGACTACTATGTGCATCTGCCGGATGTGCATACCGCCGCCGCATTGGGCGATTACTACCTGAACCGTTCCGGCATGGTGGATATGCCGCAGGAATGGAAATCCGGGATTGATACGGCACAGTTTGGACGTCACATTTCCCAGCAGGAACAGGGAGCTTTTACCGAGTATGGTTATATCGTGAAAAGCGGCGACAAGTGGCAGAGCGTCCATGAGGGCCAGCCGGTGCCGGAGGAATACCGGGTAATGGCTTTTCCCCAGCCGGAGGTTATGCGGGACGAGATCAAGACCCGGCAGGCGGCGGTATTGACTGCCGAGGCCCCGCAGCCCCAGCCGGTTATCCCCATCGACTTAAACGGAAAGAACAATGCCGAGCGCATGAAAGAGATCACTGACCGTCTGGAAGCCGGAATACAGGCCCTTTTTGAAAGTGAACAGTACAAAGCCTATCTCACGGCGATGTCCAAGTTCCATAATTACAGCTTCAACAATACGCTGCTGATCGCCATGCAGAAGCCGGACGCCTCTCTGGTTGCCGGTTTTGGCAAGTGGCGGGACGACTTTGAGCGCCATGTGAAAAAAGGCGAAAAAGGCATCAAGATACTGGCCCCATCCCCTTATAAAGTGAAAAAGCAGATGGAGAAAATCGACCCGGCTACCCAAAAGCCGGTAATCGGCGCAGACGGCAAGCCTGTCACCGAGGAACGGGAAATTGAAATCCCGGCCTTTCGCGTCGTCACGGTCTTTGACGTGAGCCAGACCGAGGGCAAGGAAATCCCGGACATTGCCGTGTCCGAGCTGACCGGCAGCGTGGAACAGTATCAGGATTTTTTTGCCGCGCTGGAAAAGGCGTCGCCGGTGCCGATTGCCTTTGAGAACATCGAGGGCGGCGCACACGGCTACTACCATCTGGAAGAAAAGCGGATTGCCATTGACGAGGGTATGAGTGAATTGCAAACCCTGAAAACGGCCATCCATGAGATCGCCCATGCCAAGCTCCACGCCATCGACAAGGACGCCCCGGCCACCGAGCAGGCTGACCGGCTTGACCGCCGCACCCGTGAGGTGCAGGCCGAAAGCGTGGCGTATGCCGTCTGCCAGCATTACGGGCTGGATACATCAGACTATTCCTTTGGCTATGTGGCCGGTTGGAGTTCCGGGCGGGAGCTGTCCGAACTGAAAGCTTCCCTTGAAACCATCCGAAAGGCGGCCAACGAGCTGATAACCGACATTGACGGCCATCTGGCCCAGCTTCAGCAGGAGCGCGAGGCTAAACAGGAAGCCGAACAGCCGCAGGAACAGCAAACGCCAGACCAGACCGAGGCTCCGTCCCTTGACTCGACAGCGGAGCCGGTTGTTACGGTGCTTTGGAGTGAAAGCCCCCATCTGAAAGAGGGCCAGACCATGCCGCTGCATGAGGCAGACGCCCTGTTTGCCAAGCTGGATGCAGAATATCCGGCAGGCATGGGCTATGACAAGACCAAGTTCCGCATTGACTTTACTTTCCGGGGACAGCCGGACAACTACGAGGGGCGGCAGGATTTTGGCGACGGGGACGGTTCCCTGATACAGCACATCCAGAGCTACCATGAATACTACGCCCAGGATGAAAACTGGAAAAGCCATGTGATTGCGGAAACCGGGTTAGAGGGCTGGGAGCAGGACAAAGCGGAACGGGATATGCTGCTGGGTGAGTTTGTTCCTTATATGAAGCTGCATTGCAATCTCTCCCACATGGAACAGGAAGCCAGACGGCCCCTGCTTTCCGGGGAGGAATTGACGCCGGAGCAGACCGCCTATTTCCATGCTGTTCTTGACTATGTGCAGGAGTGCCGCCCACTTCTCAATCAGGGGCAGTATCGGTTGCCGGAGCCGCCGAAGCTGTCCGATTTTGACCAGACCTTGCAGGACTACAAGGAGCAGGTGCAGACCGAGATCGCACAGGAGGCCGCCGCAGCCGGTATGACCGTGGAGGAATATGCGGCGGCTGGCTATGAAGCGCCGGAGCAGGACAGCTTTTCTATCTATCAGATCAAGAGTGGTGATGAAACGCGGGACTATCGGTTTGAACCCTTTGATCGCTTGCAGGCCACGGGCCGCTCTGTGGATAGGGCCAACTATGACCTTGTTTATACCGCGCCGCTGGATAGCAAGACCACGTTGGAGGACATCTACCGCACATTCAACATTGACCATCCGGCAGATTTCAAGGGACATTCCCTTTCTGTGTCCGACGTGGTGGTGCTGCATCAGGGAGGCAAAGATACGGCCCATTACTGTGACAGCTTTGGTTTTCAGCAGGTGCCGGAGTTTTTACGGGAAAATCCCTTGCGTACCGCCGAGCTGTCCACGGAGCAGAACGAAAACATGATTGACGGCGTTATCAATAACGCCCCGTCCATGGGCGAGTTAGAGGCCAAGGTAAAAGCCGGGGAACAGATTTCCCTTACCGATCTTGCCGATGCTGCCAAGGCCGAGGCCAAGAAGCCCAAGGCCAAACAATCCCGCAAGACCCAGCAAAAAAAGCCCTCCATCCGTGCGCAACTCAAAGCCGCACAGGAGAAACAGGCAAAAAAGAAACCGGCGCGGGAAAAATCGCAGGAATTGGAGGTGTAACGGATGCAGAAGTTTGAGAATGTGGACGTGATTGCGGCTCTGGGTGAGATCATGCGGCAGAACACCGCGTTTTATCAGAGCGACTTTGACATTGACAAGGGTATTATTCAGCGGGCCGCTGCCAGCAATCAGGCCGTGGACAAGACCCTGCTGTGGATGTCCCGGCCCTCCGGGACGTACTGCTTCCGGGAACGTGATGTGTTCCTGAAAGATACCCGGCAGCACAATACATGGCGGTTCTACGGGGAGCAGACCCGCGACAAGATACTGGCCTACGCCGTGGAGCTGACCGGCACAAAGGATGATACTATCCGGGGCAATCTCTATGAACTGAACTACCAGCAGCATTTCCGGCACGTCATTGACGCTGCTTTGCCGGTGAGTGTGAATCGGCTCTTTTATGAGCGTGGAAGCCGTGACATTCCGGCGAACCAGTTTTTTGACGGAAGCCCTGACCGTGTGCTGGGCGATTTCCTGCACTATGAGTTTCAGCCCCACGACCCGGCTGTGCTGCAGGAGGCGTTACAGCAGGAGCAGCACAGCCGGGAGCAGGCAAGACCGAGGGATTTCAAGGCCCACATCACCGCTTTGCATGACAGCCGGATTGAAACAGAGGCACAACGCATCGTAGATAAGCTGATAGATCTGTCTGCACCCAACAGTCCCAACAAGACGCATTTCATGGTGGAGATCTCACCGCACTTTGACGCGCTGGCTTCCACCAAGGACAATGACCGGCTCTTTGCCATGCTGCCCTATAAGTCCCTGTGCTTTACCGGCATAAAAGACCGGCACGGAGTATATGCCATGATCGGCAAGGACGAGCGCCGGGATGTGTCAATACGCAGGCCCCGGCCCTCTATCCGCAAGCAGCTCACCGACAGCAAACAGGCCGCCAGCCCTAAAAAGGCGGCGGCCAGAACCAAGAAAAAGGAATTGGAGGTATGACAAATGCACTTTACCGTGGAGGAAGAAAACCTGATCTGTATATACCACAACGCAGACCGGCGCAGGACAATAGGCAAGATCACCGCCGTTCTGCCGGATATGGACGAGAATATGCGGGCGTTGGCCCAGCAGACCCTTTCCAAGCTGGAACGTATGATGGACGCCGACTATGACGGCCAGAAGTTCCATTTCACTGATGAATAAGTAAAGCAGACGCCGGGCGCGGCGGCCTTGTGGCCGCTTGCGTCCGGCGTCTTTATTTATATGGTCTTAAAGGCTGAAATCATGTCTTTAATATTCTGAAACCTTTTCGTTTTGTCTGGATTTAACCCAACTTCCACAAAATTTCGTAACTGTTGATTAGCTATTTTATCTGTATTAGTTTTACCTGTCATTACAAGATAGATTACTCTGGTGAGAGCATAGGTTTCGTGTACCATATTGTAAGTATCAAATCCCTCCACAACAAGGGCAGGATCGTTAAAATATCCTTTGAACTCCGTATTTACAGTTGTCAGCGTACTATCGGGAATTTTCACAAGTCCAAAATCTGAAAGTTTAACTACGATGGTATCATCATATTCCTTTAGTAAAATATTTTTTGGGCTTATATCCCGATGAAGATGTCCTTTTGAATGTAGATAATCAAAGGCACGAAGTATTTGTTGGACAATTCCCTTGCGTTGCATAATGGTTAATGTAGAATTATGTGTGGAAATATATCCGTCGAGTGTATAATCCATGTATTCCATAATATACTCATTCTTATCTGAATTGTAGCAATAGACTTCAAGTATATATGGAGAGGATAAGGTATGCATTACATCAAATTCCCGTTTGAAACGAGCAATTTCTTTATCTGTAAGTTCTTTCTTCGCCCGTTTCAAAATAAAAGGCCGATTATAGAATGTATCTTTATATTTATAAACGTTTGCATAAGAACCGCTTCCAATCAATTTTAAATCAAACGTAAAATCCCGTTGTTCATGTGAGATCGTTATACTACTTAGTGGCTTGAAGATAGGTATGGTATAGTATAATTTGACCTTTTCCATATTTGCAGGTAACGTACTGCCACCACTTGAGCTTAGAAAATCCCGACACCGTGTGAGTAAATCCAAATAATAAGCATCAATTTGAAAAGCCAAAGGAGTTTCTTTGAGTGTACTAACTAACCCGAATATAATTTCTATGCGTTTAATTAAATCCCTACTCGGTTCTGCCCAGAAATGGGCTCCATATTCCCCTGTTGGTAGTCGCTCATTCATTTTTCTAAAAAGATCAGTCAAATCATGATGTAAAGTCGTGAGAATTTCCCGAAGTTTATGATTGCTAAATGACTTATATAAATCGGAATACTCGGCATTTATTTGACTACATGCCAACAATTCCCTATACTGTGATTCAATATAATTTTCAATATTCATACGGATACCACCATTTCGTATTTTGTTTTTCTGTATTATACCATGCAATCACATTATCCACAATTACTCTTAAACAGAGCTGGGCGCGGAGACTTTTATGCCTCTACGCCCAGTGTTCTTTTTTGCCCATTTCTACGCATTTAGACAAGCGTTTATCTGGGTATATGATAAATCATCCTACCACCCCGCCAACCATGCCGGAAAGGCCCCGGAATACCGGGCTTTTTAAGGCCCTAAATGCGTAGATTGCCAGTACCTTTTCCGCTGTCGTTCTGCCTCTTTGCGACGGCGCATCCGTTTGGCGCAGGCTGGGCAGTATTTGGCCCGGTTGGACTTCGGCATAAATACAGCGTCACACTCGGAGCAGCGTTTCACCTCGTCCCGGTCTTTGGTGATCTCGGCACACAGGGCCGCATCCAGCGGGAGAACAGCAGCCCGGAACCACCGGCACAGCAGCGAATAGGAAATGCTCTGAACACAAATACATTCTTCGCCATCGTCCAGCAGCAAACAGTTCCCGTCACAGTAATTGCAACACTCCCGTACCAGCTTCCGGGCCTTGCGATATTGCGGGTAATTCATTTTCGGTAAGATCATAACTCTTGCGACCATTCCTTTCCCGGCGTCACCCGCAAAATGCCGTCCACATTCTGCTTGATGATACCGTATTCCTGCATCTGCTTTTTTGCTTCGCCGTACTGTTCATACAGCCGTTCTTTTTCCTCGGCCAGCCGCTTGTAACCAGCTTTCAGGGCATAAAGATCAGGGAGTTTTTTCACGCCCTGTTCCTTTAGGGCCTTTGCCGCAGCTTCATATAAAATCAACGTGCTTTCATGCTCACGCCGGAATTTGCCCTTGTCCGCTGCCTTGCGATATTCCAGTGCCACGGGCCGGAGCTGCTTGTAGGTGGTGACGTTCTTTATCAGAACCGCCATATCCGCAAGCCGATGTTCCACAGCTTTCAGGGCAGCGGCGGCTTCGTCGCTGGCGGCGGTGATCTCGGCCACTTTGATTTTCAAATCCGAGTAAGTGTCTATCCCATGTTCTGTCAGGAAGTTCAGTGTCATTGCGGCCTGCTTCAAGTTGTGGAGCTTCGCCCACTTCTCATAGCCAGCCGACTGCTGGGCCTTGATGCTGTTTTCCAGATCAATTCGCAGGGAAATTCCCTTGCGATCTTTCGGCCTCATTGTGATGGCGCGGCCCTTAATACGCTCTTTGATAGCTTCCTCGTTGTAGGCTTCGCCCAGCGTCTTGCAGCGGGTGAAGCGTTCCTGTCCGGGGGCGCGGAATGAAATAAATTTGCCCGGTTTGATCTCATAGCCCTGCGTCTGCATGAGCCGGAGAAAATCGTCAAAGTCTTTGGCCTGCGGGATGACAATATCAATAGCTGCTTTGAGCTTCGCTTTCCAGCTTGTCCCTTTCCGCTGGGCGTCCCATTCGGCGTAGCTCTTACCCTTACTCTGGCCGGGCTTCACCACGGACAATCCGTGTTCTTTACACAGCCGGTCGCTGGTGCGCCGGATGTAGGCATAGCTCTGTTTGTTGGAAACGTACTTGCGCTGATTGACCATATCCACGGCACAAAACAGGATGTGATTGTGGACGTGGCCTTTGTCAATATGGGTAGTCAGTACATAGGGGTATTTCCCTTGCAGCACTTCATCGGCAAGCTGTTTCCCGATCTCATGGGCCTGTTCCGCCGTGGCCTCGCCGGGAGCAAAGGACTGTATCAGGTGGTGGGCCAGATTGTTGCCCTTTTGGTATGCCTGTGCCAGCAGCATTTCAAATTCAATGTCCGCTGTTTCATAAGAGCAGGCAAAGGAGGATACCAGCAGTTTGTCGTCGGTCTTGTCCGGGTTTTCGATGTAGTCCAGGGCTTTTTTCAGCGTTGACTTGATAGGATGTATCTTTGTAACTGCCATATCTGTGCCAGCGCCTCCTTTATATCTTCGATGTCCTGTGCGTACACCGGCCCCATACTGTTCAGCCGCTTTGTAATCTGATTGACGTTGACGCCGATCTTCTGTATCTCGGCGGTCTGCGCCCGGATGTCGGTGGTGTCCATGTTGACGATGTAGCCATCAATGAGCATCTTCCGGGCGTAGGCTGAAAAGTTCTTCGTATGCAGCAGCGCCATTTTCTGTTCGATCAGCTCCCGTTCCTCCGGCGTCACGGGTACGCGCAGCACAATCTTTCTGGTTCTGTTTGCCATACTTCACCGTCCTTTCCATTCAAGGGGTTTGGGGACTTTCCCAACAAGCAAAACGGACGAGGCCCGGCAGGGGCGGGTCGGGCCGTTTTTTCGGGAGTGTGGCTACACTCCCTATGCTTGCTACGTTACTGTTTCTCCGCTAACAAGACGTTCCCAAACCCCAAAACTACCCGCAAAATAGCCCCTTGGAAAGAAAAAAGTGAAAAAATAGAGGGCGCTTGCGCGTCCCCATAAAAAGAAAACAGAGGATGTGTTTACTCACCCTCCGTTTCTTCGTTTGGCTGTTTGATTTTCAAGGCCCCGTCAATGGCACCCTCTACGATTGGTAGATACTGCTCCGGGCAGAGTTTCAGCTTATGGCTGACACGTTTTCGATCTTCGCTTTCCTCCCGCATGACTTCTGGATTGAAGTAGTGTTCCACGGGCAGGCCGCAAATCTTGATAAGCTGTATCACGACGGGCAGGCTTGGAATCGTGCCCTCGTTTTCGATGTTGGCAAGATACCGGGATTCGATGTTTACCTTTTCCGCCAAGTCTTTTCGTGTGAGATGCTTTGCTTTCCGCGCTTCCTTTATGTCTGCGCCGAAAGTTTCAAAACCGGGGCAATCTTCGATTTTTGCCATATTGCATCACCCACATACATTCTATATTTCATAGTCTGTTCATGGAATGTTGCTATATGCGTATATCTTAAACTTTATAATTCATAATTTGTTCGTTGTATTCTTCGAGTAAAGGAATTATAATATAGCTTGTGGAGGTATGAACATGGACTACATGACACTGAAAGAAGCAAGCGCAAAATGGGGCGTGACCCCACGATGGATAAATTATTACTGTGCTGCGGGCCGCATCCCCGGCGCTATGAAAGTGGCGACGATCTGGCTAATTCCCAAAACAGCGGAAAAGCCGGTTGATGGCCGGACGAAACAAGGAAAGGCGGTAGTCAAATGAGCGAATACAAAATTATGATTGTTGATGATGAGCCTGATATTTTAGTGCTTCTGGAAAAGTCATTGAATATAGAGGGATTCTTCAATATTGCAAAAATCGAAAGTGGGATTTCCGCCGTAGACACCTGCAAAAAAATTAATCCGGACATTATCATTTTAGATGTGATGCTGCCAGATATAGACGGCTATGAGGTTTGCAAGCGTATTAGACAGTTTTCTCACTGTCCGATTCTGTTCCTTTCCTCCAAAAATGATGAAGTGGACAAAATTCTTGGCCTGGCTGTGGGCGGCGACGATTATGTGACAAAGCCTTTCAGCCCCAAAGAAGTAGCTTTCCGTGTGAAAGCACAACTGCGCCGGGCGGGGTATCGGCAAAAATCGGAACAGCCCCATGCAATCACCATAGGGGAATTGGTAATTGACCCGGACGGCTGCCGGGTTGCGAAGAATGACAAGGATATGGAGCTGACCGCGAGAGAATTTGAAATTTTGCATTATCTGGCACAAAATATTGGACGGGTTATCAGCCGTGAGCGGTTATATGAAGCCGTTTGGGGTGAGGAAGGCTTTGGCTGTGATAATACAATCATGGTGCATATCCGGCATTTGCGGGAAAAAATTGAAAGCAATCCCGCTTCCCCGGAATACCTTATCACAATGAAAGGCTTGGGCTACAAGTTGGTAAATCCTTATGAAAAATAAATTGAAACACAAGCTCTTTATGTATACAGCGGTCATATTAGCATCCCTTTTTGTCATTCTGATCGTTTCTACAATCGGTATGTTTTACTATGTCTTTGCTATCCCGGAGCCGGAGGGGTTAAGTCTTGCTTCATGGCCGGATACATTTACCGACAATTTTTCCTTTTGGATAGAGGAAAAAGACGGGAGTATCGGCGTGAAGCAAACAGGCTTGGAACGCTTGGACGAATACGGCTTGTGGGTACAGATCATTGATGAAACCGGGCAGGAGATATTTTCACACAATAAGCCCACCCACTACCCGGAAAGTTACAGCATAGCAGACCTCGTTACTCTTTCGGAAAGCAGATATGAAAACGGGTATACGGTTTTCATCAGCGACGTTACTTTTTCGGGCAGGACGTTTAACTATGTTGTGGGCTTCCCTTATGCCATAGGAAAAGCTATGCTGTACTACAACGGCAAGAATGTAGCGCGGCTTTCGCCGTTTACAAAAAATATGGTATTCTTCTCCGCTTGCGTCATTGTTCTTGCTGCCTTTGCTTATGCGTTTTGGCTCTCCCGGAAGCTGTCAACCATTATCGGCGGTATCAAAGATATAACGGACAACAGCTATAAGCCTATGAGAGAAACAGGCGTATTCAGTGAGGTTTACAGCTCACTAAACAAAATGGATATGGAAATCCGGCGCAGCGAAAAGATACAGCAGGAAACCGACCGTACCCGTCAAGAATGGATAGCCAATATCACCCATGACTTGAAAACGCCTCTTTCCCCGGTAAAGGGATATGCAGAGCTTCTTTCAGACGGGAGCAGCCTTGATTTAAAGACCGCACAGAATTACGGGGAAATTATTTTGAAGAATGTAAACCACATGGAAAAGCTGATGAACGACTTGAAGCTGACCTATCAGCTTGAAGCCGGGGCAATTCCCTATACCCCACGGGCAACACGGATAATACGCTTTTTGAAAGAGTTGGTAATCGACATAGTAAATGACCCGGCTTTTGATAAGAGGACGATAGAGTTTGAAAGTGAACTGCCGGAACTGATGATTGCGGTTGATCCCGACCTTTTGCGCCGTGCTGTTGGGAATATCGTTATCAATGCCCTTGTGCATAATCCTGTTGATGCCAAAGTCAAGATAACGGTCAATAAAGCTCCAAATAACAGTCTTTCTATTTCCATCTGTGATAATGGAAGCGGCATGGATGAAGCGGTACTATCCGACTTGTGGAACCGCTATTACAGAGGGACGAACACCAAAGAGCGACCAGAGGGCAGCGGGCTTGGGCTTGCCATTGCAAAGCAGATCATCACGCTTCATTGTGGGGATATTTCCGTTAAGAGCAACCCGGGAGTTGGAACAGAGTTTATCATCCTACTTCCTCTTGGAGCAGACACAAATTAAGGTTAGATTAAGATACGCAAAAGCAGCACATAAGGTAGGTAGTCTATACTTTTAAGCATAGGCTACCTACCTTTTTGTACGCCTATAAAAAGACAAGGAGGTTTTCATATATGGAATTACAATTACAGCATTTGTGCAAACATTACGGCACAAAACGCGCTGTTAATGATGTCAGCACCACCCTTACGCCGGGCGTGTATGGTCTGCTTGGCGCAAATGGCGCGGGCAAGACAACTTTAATGCGTATGATCTGCGGTGTTCTAAAGCCCACTTCCGGCAGGATTTGTCTGGACGGAAAGGCCATTGAGGTATTGGGAGAACGCTATTACGCCCACTTGGGCTATATGCCACAGGACTTCGGATTTTACCCGGATTTTACCGCCCGCGAGTTTATGCGATATATGGCGGCTGTCAAGGGGCTTGGCAAGAAAGAAGCAAAGAACCGCACAGAGGAATTGTTGGAATTAGTCAATCTGCATGATGTGGCAGACAAGAAAATCAAGTCTTTTTCCGGCGGCATGAAGCAGCGTTTAGGTATCGCACAGGCAGAACTGAACGCCCCGGACATTCTCATATTGGACGAGCCGACCGCCGGGCTTGACCCGAAAGAGCGTGTGCGCTTCCGTAATCTTATATCCGACTTTGCAAAGGAAAAGATCGTCATTTTGTCAACGCATATCGTGTCTGATGTTTCCTATATCGCAGATACCATTCTGATGATGAAAGGCGGGACATTTTTACTGCAAGAGCCTATGGCTACTGTCACGGACAATATCAACGGCAAAGTATGGGAACTCTTGGTGAGTGAGCGAGAGGCCGCAGAATACAGCCGCCGCTTTTCTGTTGTCAATCTTCACCACGAAAATGACAAAGTACGCTTGCGTATGATCCATGACACACCACCGACGGCGGACGCCATGACTGTCCCACCGAGCTTGGAAGATTTGTTTATGTATCATTTTGGAGAAGAAGCAGGAGGGAGCGAGTAAACTATGCTGGTTAAATATGAATTTCTAAAAATACTCCGAAAAAAATCGACGCTGATCGTAATGGTTGCAAGTCTGCTTGTAACGGCCTTTATGTTTGGCCTGCCGATCTTACGGTATCAGACTTACAATCAAGATGGTGTAATCAATGGTTTTGCGGGCATTGAATATGAAAAAAAGCAAGCAGAAAAATACTCTGTTCCTCTGACAGACGAATACATTACCAACACGATCCGCGAGGTACAGCAGCTTTTTGAAAATCCCGATAATGTGGGATATGACGGCTATGAAAAGTTTTTGATTGACAGTGCATATTGGGACGGTATCGCTCCTCGTGAAAATCTGCTGGGTATGATTGCGAAAAACTATGCCGATCCAAACGAGAGTGTGGGCTATAATGCGCTGCCGGATTTGGACATTTCCGAGGGAACGGACTTTTACGGGGCAAGACAGGAAAAAATCGAAAAGCTGCTAAATGCTTCTTCCCGCGAACTGTCCGAGGAACAAAAAGCCTATTGGCGGGATATGAACAGCAAGGTTGACGAGCCTTTTACCTACGGCTATTTCGAGGGGTGGGAAATCATCATAAGCAGCTTTGAACTGCTGATGTTCGCGCTTCTGGCTGTTTGTATCGTGATTGCCCCTGTTTTTTCCGGCGAGTATCAAGCCGGAACAGATGCGGTGATCTTATCCGCAAAATACGGAAAAACAAAGCTGACAACGGCTAAAATCATTGCGTCCTATCTGTTCGGAGCACTTGCCTTTACGCTCCATGTAGTTGTTGCTCTTGGGCTGCCCCTTGCAGCATTTGGTTTTGACGGGTGGGATTTGCCGCTGCAAATCGCAAATACGACAATACCGTACCCGTTTACATTCCTGCAATCAGTCCTTGTCAACTTGGGGGTGGTTTACCTTGTATTGTTCGCCCTGATCGGCTTGACGCTCCTGTTGTCGGCAAAGATGAAAAGCCCGTACTTCGTGCTTATCGTGCTTGTACCTGTCCTTTTCATTCCGATGTTCCTTTCACCTAATGGAACAACGGGCGCATACAATCTGACCCTATTCCTGCTTCCGTACCGTTCTACTGTGCCGGAAATCGGGAAATATATCTCTTATCAGTTTGGTGGTCTTGTTTTGGACGCATTTACCATGAGAGCTATTTTGTATGCGGTGCTTACTGCGGTTATGCTTCCCCTTGCAAGGCTTGGATTTAAGAAACATCAAGTTGCATAAGGAGGGGACTATGAAAAAGAATAAAATCATTTTTGTGGGAATTGGCATACTGTTGGTTGCAACCGTCATTGTCCTGTTTGCGAGTGTTCCGAAATGGTCTGAAAAGAGCTTTGAAGCTGTTGTGCAGGAAACCGTTCCCACGCCGGACGGGGAAACCCGTCTGATCGTGGAGCGCACAACGGAAATCTACGGAAACCCCTTGAACTCCCTACATATTGGGGAAGAAACGAAGCTGCTTGATATAGACGGAAAAGCACTCTCCATTGAGGACTTGCAGCCGGGAATGAAAATTAAGGTTACTTTGAAAGACTCCTTTACAGAAGAAACGCCTATTTATTATCCAATAGTATATGAAATTAAGGTACTCAATGACGTAGCAGACTAAAAAGGAGAACCCTATGGACTGGTTAGGAAACATAATATGGTTTCTGTGCGGAGGTCTATGGGAGAGCCTTGCGTGGACATTCTATGGCATCCTGTGGTGTATAACGGTTATTGGCATCCCGATAAGTAGACAGTGTTTTAAGCTGGCTTCTTTTGCATTTTTCCCATTCGGAAAAGATGTTCAATATGGCGGTGGTGCAATGTCTACATTTGCAAATGTTGTTTGGATTATTGTGAGCGGTATTCCGTTAGCGATAGTTGCCACATTGAACGGAGCTTTGCTATGCTGTACAATCATCGGAATACCTTTTGGACGACAATGCTTTAAGATTGCAAAACTTGCGCTTATGCCATTTGGTGCCACAGTTATCAGTATAGCGGAATAGTGATTTATAATCTGCCCAGCGGCAGAAAAGAAAAAAACCGCTGCTGGGCAGGCCCTTTCCCACGCTCATTTTATATTTTACTGGCGGCGGTTTTGAGAAATCAAGGCCGCCGCTTTTTTCTGGCAGCAAGAGACGTGGCGGCCCATAGGAGGATGCCGCCATGCTATTTTGCTATTGCTATGATCTAATCCACTTTCACCGATCAAAAAAAGTCTTGCCCCTCCACAGGGCTATTCCGGTTATGAGTATGTACTATACCATGTAAATCAACAACTCAACATAGCACTTTCGCGCCCGGTGGGTCTACGACCTGCCGGGCGATTTTTGTCGTCTTTTGCGGCCCGGCTGTCCCCGAAAAAATATTTTGAGAAATTTTCAAAAAGGAGGCGTTCAGCGGGTAGCAAAGGGCCTGTCTGGTGTCATGTTGGCGGAAAGGGACAGAACCACCACATCCCCCACAGAAAGGGGGTGAGAAGATGGAAGCTATCCCCCGCGACTATGGCGCTCAGTGCCGGTTTGATGCTTTCTGCAAAACCGTACTGCGAAATGAGGCCCGAAACTACCACCGGGATATGAAACGCCAGCGCGACCGTGAAACGTCGTTCAGCGTTCTCCCGCAGGCAGAATTGGACAAGCTCTACACCGTAGATCATTACCCCAGCGACGACTTTGTGTTTTCGTCCCACGGCTATGATTTACATATCGACAACGAGCTTGTAGCCGCCGCATTTGCCGAACTGCCCCAGCAGGCGCAGAGCATTTTGATTTTGCACTGTGTTCTGGAACTGGCAGACGGCGAGATCGGCGCACTCATGGGAATGTCCAGAAGTGCCGTCCAGCGGCACAGGACAAAAACGCTGAAAGAGCTGCGAACAAAATTGATGGCGTTGATGCCGGAGGGAGGTTAGACGCGGATGAAAAATCCCAAATACAAAGGCATTGAGCTTTTGCCCCTTTCGGTGATCGAGGCCGCCCGCGCTGGTGATGCCGAGGCCGTGGAACGAGTATTGCGGTACTACGAGGGTTACATCAACAAGTTATGTACCCGGACGCTTTACGACGAATATGGCCAGCCTCATGTGTGCGTGGACGAGTACATGAAGCGCCGTCTGGAAATCAAGCTCATTTCTTCCATCGTCACGATACCGTGACGAACCGGCCCCCGGAGGCTGAAACAGCTTAACCCTTTCCCTGTTTCTTCCCTCTGTTGCGGGCCGCTGGCAGTACCTTGAAAAAGAAAGCCCGATGGGAGGCCACCGGCGCAGTATAGGGCAACGGACACATTCTGTATGTTCCGCGTCGGTGGATGCGCCATGACCTCTTATCCTTTGAGTGAGCGAGAACCATCTACACCGAGAGTTGGCAGCTCACAAGCAGCGGCGCATACGCTAATGATACTCCCGCGTTGAACGCCCTCAAAGCATTGCGCGGCGCACCCACAAGCATGGGCCGAGGTGAAATTCCTGTGGAGCTGATGCCACCAGCCGTCCGTTCTGTCCACTTCTTTTTAGATATGGAAAGGGGGAATTATCTTTGAAAAAGGACAATCTGCTTCGATATAGTATGCAGCTTGCTTTTCTCAAACAGCTTTTGGAAAAGAAGCTGATTTCTGATAGAGAATATTCCCTTATCAAAAGTCGTCTGATGAAAGACTACAAAATTGTTTCCGATCTATTGTCTTGAATTGCTGTCCTCCATGTGTTATAATAATACTATAATAGGAACACAAAAAAGGAGGGCCGCCATGAAAGACGTGGAAATCATTAAGGCGCGCAATGTGCTTTCGTCCAGAGCAAGGACAAATTTGGCAAAGCGCCTGCGTGTTGCTGCTTATTGTCGAGTGAGTACCGATAGTGAAGATCAGCTCAACAGTTACAAATCACAAGTTCAGCATTATACCGATTTGATTAAAAGCAAATCCGAATGGGACTTAGCTGGTATCTATGCCGATGAAGCAATTACAGGTACACAGGTAACGAAGCGGGAAGATTTTCAGCGGTTAATTAACGACTGCATGAATGGTGATGTCGATATGATAATCACCAAATCTATTTCCCGTTTTGCGAGAAATACACTGGACACGTTGAAGTATGTTCGTATGCTGAAAGAAAAAGGGATTGCCGTTTTCTTTGAAGAAGAAAACATAAATACTTTGACAATGGACGGTGAGTTGCTTCTCGTTATTTTAAGCTCTGTGGCACAGCAGGAAGTTGAAAACATTTCTGCAAATGTCAAAAAGGGTTTGAAAATGAAGATGCAGCGCGGCGAATTGGTTGGATTCCAAGGTTGCTTAGGGTATGACTACCATCCAGAGGATAAGAGCATTTCGGTCAATGAGGAAGAAGCTGAAATAGTACGGTATATCTTCCGGCGCTATATCGAGGGGGCCGGTGGTTCCGTAATTGCACAGGAGCTTGAAAACTTAGGGTATAAGACCAAACGCGGCAGCACCCGATGGGCCGAAACAACAGTTATAGGCATAATCAAAAATGAAAAATACAAAGGCGACATTTTGATGGGGAAAACTTTTACGCTTGACCCTATCTCTAAGCGCCGTTTGGATAATTTCGGTGAAGAAGATCAGTTCTACATCCGGGATCACCATGAGGCCATAATATCAGATGAAATGTTTGAAAAGGCACAAGAGATTTTGAAGCGCCGCGCAAAGCCGCGCCGTTTAGGTACGGATGGCAAGCGTGAAAAATTCAGCCGGAAATATGCCTTTAGCTGTATGCTGGAATGTGGCTTCTGCGGTGGTACACTTACAAGGCGAAGTTGGCATAGCGGTTCACAGTATAACAAGGTTATCTGGCAATGTGTGACTGCCACCAAAAAGGGCAAGAAGTTTTGTCCTGACAGTAAAGGAATTGCCGAGGAAACCATTGAACAGGCATTTATTGAATCCTACCGGCTTCTGTGCCAAAATAACAAGGATGTGTTAGATGAATTTATTGCCCGAACAGAAGAAACCCTTTCGGACAGTAATGCAAGTAAGCAGTTAGCCAAAGTTGAGAAAGATATTGCTGCATTGGATGCAAAGCGGGCCAAGCTGGTTGATATGCGGTTGGAAGAAATCATTGACAAAGATACATACGAGCAGAAGTATTTTGATTTAAGCAGCCAGATCGAACAGCTCCAAAAACAGCGCGAGAGTTTGCAGGAATCCGCTGAAACAGAAAGCACTATGAAAAAGCGGATTGCAGAGTTTCGTAGAACGCTGGAAGAGAACGAAGTGCTTGACACTTTTGACCGTTATGTTTTTGAAAGCATAGTTGAAAAAGTGATCGTCGGCGGGTATGATGAAGATGGTAACAAAGACCCGTCCATGCTGACATTCATTTATAAGACCGGATTCAGAAACAGTTTGGACGGCACCAACTTTAAGCCGCGGAGAAAGAACAGCAAGGCAGCAAAACAAAACGCCGGTTTGTGTTCCCATACAACCGACGAGGCAAAGTCAATGTGTTCCTATCATAGTGACAACACATGTGGAGACGGTAGTACTGCTTTCCCACAAAAAAACGAGGAGGAATCTCAATGAAAAAAACATTGTTAAACAGAATACCATATGAATTTCCCCAGGATATCCAGCATTTTGTCTCGGAGTCTGGGATTTACGACAGTTCCTGCTCCCCCGATGCAAAAGTTTATTTCATAGACAAGGAAAATGGCTACTATTTAAAATGCTCAGGCAGAGGAACGCTTGGTAAAGAAGCCAAGATGACGGACTATTTTCACTCTAAAGGGTTTGGCGCGGAGGTGGTGCATTATATTTCCAATGACAACGACTGGCTTTTAACCACTGCTGTTAGAGGAGAAGACTGTACACACGAAAAGTATCTTATTGATCCGAAACGATTATGTGACACCATTGCATGCGAATTAAGAAAACTGCACGAAATAGATTATACTGACTGTCCAATTCCGGATAGAACAGCGGAATATCTTGCCGGAGTTGAGAAAAGTTACTGCACGGAAAATTATGATAAATCCCACTTTCCTGACAGCTTCGGCTATCGTTCGGTCAAGGAGGCTTACAACGTTCTGACTGCGGGGAAAGACGCCCTGCGAAGCAAGGTTTTGCTTCATGGTGACTATTGTCTGCCTAATATTATTCTTAATAACTGGAAACTTTCCGGGTTTATTGATGTTGGCAACGGCGGTGTTGGTGACAGGCATATCGATATCTTTTGGGGAATCTGGACGCTTGCGTTCAATCTGAATACGAGTAAGTACCGGAGGCGCTTTCTTGATGCATACGGAAGAGATAAGGCAGATGAGTCCATACTTAAAATCGTTGCCGCAGCTGAAGTCTTTGGTTGATATGCGGAAACAGTAAAAAGATGTCCCAAGCGCTGAATTTGATTAGCCAAATTCAGTCGTGGAGCAATTAAGCAGTCTGTCTTTTATGGGAAAGAGGCAACACTGTTGAAACAGTTGCCTTTCTTGAACACAAATGAGAGAGAAAACCAAACAATTGTATAAATGGAGGAATTTAATTGTGAAACTGCTTGAAACACAGCGCCTGTTATTGAGGCCCTGGAAAGAAAGCGACGCCGAAGCGTTATTTGCATATGCGCATACGCCGAACGTCGGCCCTGCGGCAGGTTGGAAACCGCATGGTTCCATCGAGGAAACGCGCGCCATTCTGAAAAGCTTTATGGAAGAGGACGAAACATGGGCTGTCGTTCTGCGCTCGAACAGCCAGTTGCTCGGTTCTTTTGGCTTGCACCGCGATGCTATGCGCGGCAGCGAAATCAAAGCGCGCGCGCTTGGCTACGTGCTTGCGGAAGAAGCTTGGGGACATGGCTATGCAACGGAGGCTGCACAGCGTGTTCTGTCGTTTGCGTTTGAGGAATTTGGGCTTGAACTTGTAAGCGTATGCCATTTCCCATTTAATGCACGTTCACGCCGTGTGATTGAAAAGTGCGGATTTCGCTATGAGGGCACGATCCGACATGCATACCGCCGCTATGACAATACGGTCTTGGATTCCTGCTGCTACTCTATCATGCGGGAAGAATACCTTGCATTGAAGGAAAACGCACGATGAAGGCGAACGTTCAGAACGTAGCGCTGCGCGGCGCACAGCGCATCATTGCCATCAGCGACGTGCACGGAAACGGACATCTTTTACAGCGTTTGCTTGAACAGATCGGGTTTTCCGCCAAGGATGCGCTTGTGCTGCTCGGAGACCATATCGAAAAGGGGTGCGGCAGCCTTTATACGCTGCGTTTTATAAAAAGTCTTTGTGAAGCCGGAAATGCATACGCTTTGCAGGGGAACTGTGACACATTATGGGAGGATTTGAAAAGCGGCCTGTATGGCGTGGATCTCGTTCGCTATATGGATTGGCGCAAGCAGTCCCTCCTGTGTGATATGTGCGCAGAGCTTGGATTGGATGTGCATGCATGCCCGCCTGAGGAAATCCGCTTTCGGCTGGAGAAGGCGTATGGCGATCTATTTGCATGGCTTGCCGGATTGCCGCACATTATTGAAAGTGAAGATCTTATCTTTGTTCATGCAGGGCTGGATGCGGGCGACCTGCACGCTCAGAATGCCGAACGCTGCCTTCGCCGTGACGACTTTCTGCATGAAGCCCCCGTATTTGAAAAATTCGTGATAGCAGGGCATATGCCGACATCGAACTACAGCGATTTAACGGGAGACATCCTCACCTGCAATCCGGTTTTTGATTTTCATCGAAAGATCATATGCATTGATGGAGGAAACGGCGTTAAGCGGTCCGGGCAGCTTAATGCGCTGATTCGTGAAAACGGCATGTTTTCTACTGCATGGGCAGACGAGCTTCCGCAGGCGGTCGTGCTGCATGCACAGGAGGCATCTCCCGAACCGGCCTCAATCGCATGGCAGCACAAAGAAATTGAACTTCTGGCAGCAGGCAATTCGGAAAGCCTTTGCCGCTGCCAGTATACTGGGCGCACGCTTCTGATTCCAAATGAAAAGCTCTTTTTATGCAATGGAAGGCAATGCTCTTATGATCATACGGATTACTGGTTGCCGCTTTCAGCGGGAGATATCGTTTCTATCGTTGAAGAAGGGCAGAAAAAATGCTTTGTCAAGCATAACGGTGTGCTTGGTTGGTGCTCCAAAGAGAGTTTACACTTCGTTTGAAATATTGTGGCCACTGATGTGGTATAATGCAGCTGTCGGGTTTTGATCCGGCAGCATGTTCAATTTTGGGAGGATGATATGATGAAAAAAACGATTGCAGCCGTGCTTACGCTCCTGCTTTGCTTCATGATCCTGCCGTCCGCAGCGTTTGCGGACGAGGAAGGAGACGCAGTTTTGACGCCGGCAGACAGCGGCGAAGTCCGCGTCACCATAGGAGCAAATTTGGATGAAGCGCAGGTTGCGCAGATTTACAAAGATTTTGGGATTGAACGCGGCTCTGTTACGGAAATCACTGTGACAAACGCAGATGAACGGGCCTATCTTGAAGGAATCGCCCCGGAACGCAAGATCGGAAGCGTAGCGCTTTCCTGCATCTACATTAAAACGCTTGAGGAAGGCGAAGGCTTGAAGATCAGCACCAATCACATTAACTGGTGCACGAGCGAAATGTATATGAATGCGCTCATTACTGCCGGAATTACCGATGCCGAGGTTAAGGTCAGCGCACCGTTTGACGTTTCCGGTACGGCGGCGCTCACCGGCATTTATAAGGCGTACGAGGACATCACCGGCACGACGCTTTCTGAGATTGCAAAGACCATTGGCGTGGAAGAACTGGTTACAACGGGTGAACTTGCCGAATACATCGGAAGCAATGAAGCGACGCAGATCGTCAATGAGCTAAAAAAGATTCTGGATCAAACGCAGAATATGACGGACGATGAGGTGCGCGCTGAAATTAAGGGCATTGCGGAGGCATACAACGTTTCGATTACAGACGCGCAGGTGGATCAGCTGCTTAAGCTCTGCCGCAGTTTGGAAAAGCTCGATGTAGCGCAGTTGCAGGAGAAGCTGGTTTCACTCACAAAGACGCTCGAAGGTGCGAAGCAGGTTGAATCCAAATTGAGTGAATTTGCAGCTGGTGTGAAGAACTTTTTTGGCAAGGTTGCGGACTTTTTCTCGCGCCTCTTCGGCAAAGGAAACTGAATTCTAACCGTTTGAAAGCGAAGAATGGGAGCGGTGCTTGCGCACAGCTCCTTTTTCTGTTATCTTATTTACATGAAAAAAATTTTGATTACAGCTTTTGAACCGTTTGGCGGAGAAAGGATAAACCCCGCGCAGGCTGTGTTGGAGCGGCTGCCGGAGGCGATATCTGGCGCAGCGCTGTACAGATCAGTGCTTCCTGTGAGCTACCGAAAGAGTGCTGTGCTATTGTTGGAGCAGATCGAAAGGGTAAGGCCGGATGCTGTAGTAATGCTCGGCCAGGCTGGTGGCCGGGCAAAAATTACTCCGGAGCGAATTGCTGTAAATCTGGATCATTGCGAGGCACGCGATAATGACGGTGAGCAGCGCATCGATTCTGTAATCGATCCGGAAGGGCCGGCTGCGTATTTTTCAACCCTGCCGGTTCATGCAATGCTGCAGGAAATGCGCAAGTGCGAAGTGGGGTGCGCAATGTCCGCTTCCGCAGGCGCATTCGTCTGTAACCATGTTTCATACGAAGCACTGCATTACATCAGCCGCATGGGGTATGGCATTCCTGCAGGGTTCATCCATCTGCCATATCTTCCAGAACAAGCAGAAGGCAAGCCCGGTGCTGCGTCTATGCCGCTTTCCGCAATGGTGCATGCCGTACAAGCTGCGCTTGCAGCGATAGCGGATTCATTTTAGAGAAAAGGATGGGGAAGCGGTGAAACTTCGTACTGTCACAAAACAGCAGGCAGCGCGCTTTCTGCTGTTGCGCCATGGCCTTATCGACCATTACCGTTATTGCGGGAAGAACGGAGTGCTTGCGTTTATACGCAGCGTCGGATGTATACAATATGACCCAATCGATGTGTGCGGACGCAATGCGGAATTGGTGCTTCAAGCACGTGTAAAAGGCTTCCGCAAAGAGATGCTGCAGGAGCTTCTGTACGAGGATCGCAGCCTGATAGACTATTGGGATAAATGCATGGCCATTTTTCCTGTTGAGGATTGGCCGTACTTTGCGCGAACGCGCATGCAAAACACTTACAATGCGGAAGCAGTCCGCCCCGCGCTTGCGCTTGCAAGGGAAACGGTGGCTTCGCAGGGCCCTTGTTGCTCGGATGATATTCCGGATGGCCGGGAAAAGGTACGCTGGCCTTGGGGCTATGCGCCAATTGGCCGTGCCGCGCTGGAAACGCTGTATTTTCAGGGAGAGCTCGTCATACACAACAAACAGGGTACGCGGAAATACTATGACTTTGCTGCGCGCCACCTGCCACCGGAGCTTCTTAGCGCGCCTGACCCAAACCAAACGCAGGCCGAGTATTACCGTTGGGCGGTGGCCCGGCGAATCGGCAGCGTAGGATTGCTGTGGAATCGACCTTCGGATGCCTGGCTGGAAATCCGTGGATTAGATATGAAGGCCAGAACTGCAGCAATTGAGGATTTATGCGCATTGGGAACGATTGTTGCAATTTGGGTGGAAGATATTCGGCAGCCACTTTATTTTCACAAACAGGATCTGCCGCTCCTTGAAACGGCATGCGGAACGGAGAAATTAGCGCCGCGCTGTGAGTTTATCGCGCCGCTGGACAATCTTCTTTGGGATCGCAAGCTGATTGAAGCGGTTTTCGGTTTTTCCTATCGTTGGGAAATCTATACGCCGCCCGCGAAGCGTCAGTACGGCTACTATACGCTTCCGGTCCTGTATGGTGAGGGGTTTGCTGGACGGATTGAACTGATATGTGATCGGAAAGAAAACAGGCTTATCCTAAAGAACCTATGGTTGGAGCCTGGCAAGCGCCTGCCCCGCAGCGCTTTGCAGAGAGCGCTCACGCGCTTTGCACGCTTTCATCAGTGCAGCGCTCCGGAGATCGAAAGCTAGGATAACCGTTTTGTTTCCGCAGCGACACATGCCCGACAAAAAGTCGTGGTATACCTGATGTAGTTTTTAGAAAGGTGCAGAACTGATGTTTGGATATATCGTGCCGCTGAAACAGGAACTCCGCATGCGAGAGCTGGCACAATACAACGCATACTATTGCGGGCTTTGTACCTCCATCGGTGCAAGATTCGGTCAGGCGGCACGGCTAACGCTTAATTATGACAGCACTTTTCTTGCAATGCTGCTCACCGGGCTTTCAGGTGGATCGGCGCAACCCTGTATCCCGCGTTCCTGCGGGTATAAGCCGTTTCAAAAAAAGCGGCTCTTTGCACCCGATTCCGATGCGTTGCGTTTTTCCGCAGATTTTAATGTTGCGCTTGCGTGGTATAAGCTGCGCGATGATTGGCAAGATGAAAAGAAAGTATCTGCACTTGCAGGAAAAGGCTTATTAAGGCGGGCGGCAAAACAGGTTTCAGCCGAACGGCCGAACATGGTGAGCGCGATTGAAGCCGGCATCCGGGAACTCTCTGTGCTGGAGCGGGAAAGGTGTAATATACTTGATGCGCCGGCAGATTGCTTCGCACTGTTGATGCGTGCCGCTGGAAAGGAAGCACCGCTTGCGGACGTGCGCATGAAGCCTGCTTTTGAGGCACTGCTCTATAATATCGGGAAGTGGGTGTATCTGGCCGATGCATGGGAGGATCGGGAGCGCGATGCGCGCACAGGCGCCTATAACGTTTTTAACGTTACGGGGGCAGAGGCGGAACGCGCGGGATTTTTGATGCATTATTCGATTCATGAAGCAATCAAAGCATATGAGCTATTGGATATTGTCGTGAATCGGGAGATATTGGATAATATTCTGTATGATGGCTGTGCTGCACGAACGCAGAAGCTGTTGGGAGGAAAGCATGAACAATCCGTATAAAGTCCTTGGCGTAAGTGAGGGCGCATCGCAGGAAGAGATTCGCGCAGCGTATCTGAAGCTTGTGAAAAAATACCACCCTGATAAATACACGGATTCGGACTTAAAAGAGCTCGCCAACGAAAAACTCGTTGAAATTAATGAAGCGTATGAAGCACTGACCAAGAAGAACGGCTCTACGCAAGCCTCCGGATCCGGCGCCGGGGCCTATTCAAACTATGGTTACAGTGGGCAAGGTTCCACATATTCAGGCCCCAATGCAGCTGACTTTGCGCGGGCGCGCGCGTTCATTAACCAGAACAACCTTCAGGCAGCCAAGCAGGTGCTGGATACGATTTCTGTGCGGAACGCCGAATGGTATTATCTTTACGGAATAATTTATCTTCGGCAAGGCTGGTATGATAAGGCAAACGATTATATCAGCCGCGCTTATCATCAGGAACCCGGGAATGCCGAATATGCAAACGCATATAAAACCTTGCGCACTACGGGGAATCCCTATACCCGACAGGCGTCGGGCTATGATTCTTCCTGCTCCGGATGCGACGTTTGTTCAGGTTTGCTCTGTGCAGACTGTTGCTGCGAATGCATGGGCGGCGACCTGATCCGCTGCTGCTGATGTTGAGGTGCGCCAATGCTGAAGCTTTCTCCTGCAAAACAAATTACGCTCAGTGCCATGTGCATTGCGCTTACAGTGCTTTCATTATATGCTGCGGCCGTGCTGCCAACGATGCGGATCGCCTGCTATTTTCTATCTTCGGTTTTTGTGTACATCCTGTGCGCAGAACAAGCTTATTTAAGTGCTTTTCTAGTCTATGCAGCATCTGTGGCTCTTGGACTGTTGCTGTTGCCATCCAAGGCTGCGCTTATTCCATATGCGCTCCTTCTTGGGCATTATGGAATCTTTAAAACGTTTTTGGATGAGCATATTGGTGACCGCTTGGTTGGATCGGTTCTGAAGCTGCTTTACTGTGACTTGTTTTTTGCGCTCGCGGTTCTTCTCGCCATGTTTACGCTTAGTTTTGACCTTTCATCGGTAGCGCTGCCCATCCCGCTTTGGGCGGTTGTGCCGCTTCTGCAAGTTGCATTCTTTGTATATGACCTTCTTTATTTTACCTGCCAAAAAATTTATTTGACGCGCATCCGAAACGCTGTGATTCCGCGCCGCTGAACTTTATAAGACCGTACTATTGCGCCCCATATCGGGCAATACTGATATGGCTGTCTCTTATACACATCTCCGAGCCCACGAGACGGAGCTACATCTCG
>ENA-OZLL01000028-OZLL01000028.1-human-gut-metagenome-genome-assembly--contig:-NODE-28-length-29874-cov-5.535632_pt1 | contig 29874 bp, 27 predicted proteins | sample MGYA00244836_ERZ653784 | MGnify/ENA primary metagenome ERZ653784 (study PRJEB26926, sample SAMN06164584) | human gut metagenome | biome: ENVO:00009003; feature: ENVO:2100002; material: ENVO:00002003... | reverse complement strand
ATGTTTTCGTGCGCCTTCTTTCCTCTGCGCTGGTCAGGTACTCACTTTCACACTAAGTGACCTCCCCGTTTCATTTGTGTCAATGGTATCTTACCACAAAGTGACAGAAAGTGCAATGAAATACCGGCTGTGTCCACTGGCGGAAAGCGGAAATGCGCCGCAAAATGCGTGAAGAACGGCAGCGCGGTACCGGGAATGACCGGTGGACGGATTTTTTATAAAAGAGCTCTTGACAATGGCGCCGCAAGGTATTATAATCGGCGCTCTGAGAGAGATAATTATCTATACTACACAAAAGGAGGGAGCGATTTCTGTGAAAACAGCACATAAAAGAAGGGAGCCCATCGACTTGACCCAGGGGCCGTGCTGGAAGGTGATCCTCCTGTTTTCTCTGCCGGTGATCCTGTCCTACCTTTTGCAGCAGGTGTACTCCATCAGCGACGCGGCCATCGTTGGTCAGACGCTGACGGCGGCGGAGGTAGCCGGTGTCAACGATACCAATTCTCTGGTGTTCATCTTTTTGCAGTTCGCCTTCGGCGTCAGCGCGGGCTTCTGCGTCATCACGTCCTACTATGTGGGCATGCACGACGAACGGGGCGTGCGGCGCTCTCTGGCCACGCAGATCCTTCTGTCGGCGGCACTGACGGTGGCACTGACGGCCCTGGCGCTGGTGCTGCTGGATCCCATGCTGGCGTGGATCAACGTGACGCCGGACAACCACGAGGTATACACCGCAGCGTACACCTACTGCGCCATCATCTTCGCCGGCATCGGCGCGCAGCTGTTCTATAACTTAATCTGCTCGTTCCTGCGGGCTATGGGCGCCTCGGTGACGCCGCTGGTGTTCCTGCTGTTCTCCACGATACTGAACGTGGGGCTGGACCTGCTGTTCATCCTGTCCTTCCGCTGGGGCGTGGCCGGTGCGGCCGGCGCCACGGTGCTGGCGCAGCTGGTCAGCACCATCGGCTGCTTTATCTACGCCTTTGTGCGCTATCCGGTGCTGCGCCTGCACCGGGAGGACTGGCGCATCACCATGATGGATGTGAAACGGCACCTGACCCGCGGCATTCCCCTTGGCCTGCAGTTCTCCGTGCTGGCGGTGGGCATCATCGTCATGCAGGGCGGCGTGGTGCAATTCGATATGCGGGACGGTGTGATGGTGTCCAACGCGGCGCAGAATGGCTTTGGCGCAGCCAACCGGCTGTTCAATCTGGTGGCCACGCCCATGAACGCGCTGGGCGGCGCCATGACCAGCTTCACGGCGCAGAATCTGGGCGCAGGTCAGTACGACCGCATTCGCCGGGGCACGCTGCAGGCGCTGGGCATGGTGTCCATTCTGGCGATTCTGGCGGCGGGCACGGGTCTGCTGCTGACAAGGGGCGACTTCTGCTACCATGTGTTCCTCAGCGCCGACAAGGTGACGCCGGACGCGGTGCGCTACGGCAACTCGCTGCTGTATGTGGACTTCTCCATGTACCTGTTTCTGGGCTTCGTCTTTGTGGTGCGCAACTGCGTGCAGGGCATCGGGCGCAGCGGCTTCGTGCTGGGCGCGGGCGCGGCGGAGCTGGTGGCGCGTATCACCGTGTGTCTGGTGCTGCCGGGGCTGTTTGCCGGCGGCGCCGTCAGCGCCGATGCACCGGCCATGGCCTTCTACGCCCTCTGCGCCGCCGACCCCATGGCGTGGATCGCGGCGGATACGGTGCTGTGCATCCCCTTCTTCCGCAACATACTCAAGAAGAACTATGGCTACCTGCGCAGTGGCCGCGCATAAGAGCATAAGAACCTAAAAGGGAGCACCGCTGCGGCGGTGCTCTTTTTTGATGGCCGCGGATCGGGACGCCGCGGGACGCCGTTCCCTGCGAAGGCAGTCTTTGGACGTTTCTCTTTAAGAAACTTTCGCGCTTTAAATCTATCGGTTTGTGCTGTAAATAACGTTAAAAACCAGGCAATTTACGATAATTTCCTCTTATGAAAACAATCTTTTTTCTTATGTTGACTTTTGGTGGATTTTGTGTCATTCTTTTGTTTAACTTATAATTTCCAAGCGCCGCGCGGACACGCTTCCGCGCAGTGCAGACGGAAGGAGTGACCCCCTTGAGCAGACTCGACATCAAGAACCCAAGCCGCGCCCAGACGGTGGTGGATAATCTCTACCGGGATGTGGAGCGCCGCATCGCCGCCAGTCCTCCGGGCCTCTGTCCGGTGGATATGTCCCTGTCGTTTTTGCAGCTGTGCCACGCCCAGTCCTGCGGCAAGTGCGTGCCCTGCCGTATCGGTCTGGGGCAGCTGAGCAAGCTCATCGCCACCGTGCTGGATGGCACCGCCGACATGGGCACCCTGGCCATTATCGAGAAAACGGCGCGGACCGTGGTGAACACCGCCGACTGCGCCATCGGGCGCGACGCCGCCCGACTGGTGCTGGACGGGCTGGAGGGCTTCCGGGATGACTACGAGGAACACATCCTGCACCACCGCTGTCTGGCGGGCTTGCAGCTGCCGGTGCCCTGCGTGGCCCTGTGTCCCGCCGGTGTGGACGTACCCGGCTATATGGCCCTGATAGGCGAGGGACGCTGCGCCGATGCGGTGCGGCTGATCCGTAAGGACAATCCCTTCCCCGTGGCCTGTGCTTACATCTGCGAGCACCCCTGCGAGGCGCGGTGCCGCCGGAATATGATCGACGATGCCATCAACATCCGCGGGCTGAAGCGCTACGCCGTGGATAATGCCGGAGACGTGCCCCAGCCCCCCTGCGCGCCGCCCACCGGCAAGAAGGTGGCCATTATCGGCGGCGGGCCCAGCGGCCTGAGCTGCGCCTATTACCTGGCCCTGATGGGTCACAAGGTGACGGTATTCGAGGAACGGGAGAAGCTGGGCGGTATGCTGCGCTACGGCATCCCCAACTACCGCTTCCCCCGGCACCTGCTGGATGCGGAGATCGCCTCCATCCTCTCTTTGGGCATTGAGGCACACACCGGCGTGACCGTGGGCACCCAGCTGTGGATAGAGGACCTGCTGAAGGAGTATGACTGCCTGTACATCGCCATCGGCGCCCATCAGGACAAGAAAGTGGGCATCCCCGGCGAGGACAGCACGAACGTGATGTCCGCGGTGGAGATGCTGCGCTCCATAGGCGACGACGTGATGCCGGACTTCACCGGCAAGCGGGTGGTGGTCATCGGCGGCGGCAACGTGGCTATGGACGTGACCCGCAGTTCCATCCGCCTGGGGGCGGAAAAGGTGACGTGCGTGTACCGCCGCCGCATCGAGGATATGACCGCCCTGCCGGACGAGGTGACGGGCGCTATGGCCGAGGGCGCAGAGATCGCCGCCCTGATGGCGCCCTCCCACATCGAGGCCGACGAGAACGGCAATGCCGCCGCGCTGTGGGTGCAGCCCCAGATCATCGGCGAGGCGGACAAGTCCGGGCGGCCCCGGCCCAACAAGGCCGACCTTCCGGAGGTACGCATCCCGGCGGATATCATCGTGGTGGCCATCGGCCAGGGCATCGAGATCCAGGGCTTCGAGCAGGCGGGCGTACCCATCAAGCGCGGCACGTTCGTAGCGGGACTGTCCGGTCAGGTGGGCGACATGGATAACGTATTTGCCGGCGGCGACTGTGTCACCGGACCCGCCAGCGCCATCCGCGCCATTGCCGCCGGCAAGGTGGCGGCGGCCAACATCGACGAGCACCTGGGCTTCCAGCATGAGATCAAGGTGGAGCTGGACATCCCGGCACCGCGGCTGAACAACCGCGCACCCCACGGACGCATCAACACCACGGAACGCGAGGCCTGCGAGCGCCGGTGCGACTTTGAGGATATCGAGTGCGGGCTCACCGAGGAGGGCGCGCGAACCGAGGCGTCCCGCTGCCTGCGGTGCGACCACTACGGCTACGGCATTTTCCGGGGAGGGAGGAACGAAAAATGGTAACTCTGACCATCGACGGGCGGACCGTATCGGTGCCGGAAGGCACCACCATTCTGGAGGCGGCCCAGACCCTGCGGATCAGCATCCCCACCCTGTGCTATCTGAAGGACATCAACGAGATCGGCGCGTGCCGCATCTGCATGGTGGAGGTGGAGGGCTATGCACGGCTGGTGCCCTCCTGCGACAGCGCTGTCAGCGAGGGCATGGTGGTGTACACCAGCTCACCCCGCGTCCGCGAGGCCCGGCGAGTCAATCTGCGGCTGCTGCTGAGCCAGCATGAGACGAAGTGCACCAAGTGCACCCGCAGCGGCAACTGCAAGCTCCAGCAGCTGACCAACGACTATAACCTGCTGGGCGACCACTATATCGACGACCTGAAGAACATCCCCACAGACTACTCCAATCCGGTGGTGCGTATCGAAAACCGCTGCGTGAAGTGTATGCGGTGCATCCAGGTATGCGAAAAGATCCAGGGCATGGGCATCTGGGACCTGATGGGCACCGGTACTCGCACCACCGTGGGTGTGGCCCACACCAGGACCCTGGGCGAGAGCGACTGCACCTTCTGTGGCCAGTGCATCACCCACTGTCCCGTGGGCGGTCTGCAGGAGCACGACGACACCGGCAAGGTGTTCGACGCGCTGGCGAACAAGGACCGGATCACCGTGGTGCAGGTCGCACCGGCGGTGCGGGCGGCCTGGGCAGAGTTTTATCATCTGGACCCCAAGTTTGCCACGGCGGAGCGCATGGTGACGGCGCTGAAGACCATGGGCTTCGACTATGTATTCGACACAGACTTCGCCGCCGACCTGACCATCATGGAGGAGGGCAGTGAGTTCATCGAGCGCTTTACCCACCGGAACAAATATCACTGGCCCATGTTCACCAGCTGCTGTCCCGGCTGGGTGCGGTTCCTGAAGGGACAATTCCCGTCATATACGGAAAACCTGTCCACCGCCAAGAGCCCCCAGCAGATGTTCGGTGCCGTCGCCAAGAGCTACTTTGCCCAGAAGATCGGCGTGGACCCCAAGAAGCTGTTTGTGGTGTCCATCATGCCCTGCACCGCCAAGAAGGCGGAGTGTGCGCTGCCCACCATGAAGGACGAGCAGGGCGACCAGGACGTGGATGTGGTGCTGACCACCCGCGAGATCGTGCGGATGCTGCGGGGCGAACAGATCAATCCCGCGGTGCTGCCGGAAACACCCTTTGACAGTCCGCTGGGCACCGGCACCGGCGCGGCGGTGGTCTTCGGCGCCACCGGCGGCGTGATGGACGCGGCTCTGCGGAGCGCGTACTATCTCATTACCGGCAAGGAACCGAAGCCGGACGCCTTCTCCGCCGTACGCGGTATGGGCAGCTGGAAGGAGGCCGTATTCACCATCCCCGGCGCGGGCAACGTCCGCGTGGCAGTGGTCAGCGGACTGGGCAACACCCGTAAGCTGATGCACGCCATCGACGAGGGCGATGTGGATTACGACTTCGTTGAGGTGATGGCCTGTCCCGGCGGGTGCGCCGGCGGCGGCGGGCAGCCCATACACGACGGGCAGGAGCTGGCGGCATATCGCGGCGACATCCTGTGGAGCATCGACAAGAGTGCCAAGGTGCGGTTCTCCCACCGGAACAAGGACGTGCAGGCGCTGTACCGGGAATTCCTGAAAGCTCCGCTGGGTGAAAAGTCCCACCATCTGCTGCACACCGACCACAACGGCTGGAAGATGCCCAACGAAAAGTAAAAGGAAGGCCCTCGCGGGCCTTCCTTTTTATGAAGCGCTTGCAAAAGAGGACCGCCGGCGGCGGTCCTCTTTTTTCTGTATTTTACTCGCCCATGGGCGCGCCGCAGTGGGGGCAGAACTTGCTGTCGCTGGCGGCGCCGCAGACGGGGCAGACCTTGAAGGTCACCTCAGACTCGTCCACCGCCGGCTCGTCCTTCCGGGGCTTGCTGGCCTCCAGCTGGGCGATACGCTCCTTGCTGGCGTTGACGGCAGCCACCACGTCCTTGACGGCGTCGGGGACGTCGCTCTGGTGCTCCGCCACGAACCACTCGCCGATGGCGCGGTAGTTCTTCTCCAGCTCGCGCTGCTCGTTCATAATAGCCATATTGGTCTTGGCGGTGTCACTGAGGGTCTGGGCCTTGTCCGCGGCCACTTCGGCCAGGTCCTTGGCCTTGTCCACGGCGATGCCGGCGTACTCCTGCGCCTTCTTGCTGATGTCATTGAGAATACCCATAGATAATAGCTCCTTTCCATATCTCCCGGCTCTCCCACCGCGTACACACGCGGGACAGTGCACGGTATATATTCCTGTTGCCGTCAGTATAGCGCGTTTTTTCAGCGGTTGCAAGCGCTATATGGCGAAATTTACACACTGTTTACTTAATGCTCTATCCAGTCAGCGGCCCGGGAAACAGCCCGTTTCCACAGACGGTAATAGGCGTCGCAGTCCGCCTGCGGGCGCTCCGGCAGGAACATCCTCTGGCTGCGGCGCAGGGCGGCGATCTCGTCCATATCCCGCCAGAAACCGCAGCTCAGCCCCGCCAGCGCCGCCGCGCCGAAGGCGGTGGTCTCCACCATCTCCGGCCGATCCACAGGGATACGCAGCAGATCTGCCTGCATTTGCAGCAGCACATCAGAAACGCTGGCCCCGCCGTCCGCCCGCAGAAGGGCAATATCGCAGCCGGCATCCTGGCGCATGGCCAGCATCAGGTCTGTGACCTGGGCAGCGATACAGCTGAGCACCGCCCGGGCGATGTGCGCCCGTCCTGTGCCCCGGGTGACGCCCAGAATAGCGCCCCGGGCGTACATATCCCAGTAAGGCGCACCCAGGCCCGTGAAGGCCGGTACCACCACCACGCCGCCGCTGTTCGGCACTGTGGCGGCCAGCACGTCGATCTCCGGCGCCGAGGAAATGATACCCAGCTCATCCCGCAGCCACTGGATGGTGCTGCCGGCGTTGAACACACTGCCCTCCAGGGCATAGGTGGTCTTTCCGTCCACCTGCCAGGCCACGGAGGTCAGCAATCCGGCGCGGGAGCGCACAGGCTTTTCGCCCACGTTCATCAGGGTGAAGCAGCCGGTGCCGTAGGTGTTCTTGGCTTCGCCGGGAGCGAAGCAGGTCTGGCCGAACAGGGCGGACTGCTGATCGCCCGCCGCGCCGCAGACCGGGACGCCCGCCAGGGACTCCAGCCCCGGGATACTGGGCTGCACCGTGCCGTAGACGGCGCTGTTGGGCACGGGCTGCGACAGCATGGCCGTAGGGACCCCCAGAATGCCGCACAGCTCCTCATCCCAGGCCAGGCGGTGGATATCAAAAAGCATGGTGCGGCTGGCATTGGCGTAGTCGGTGACATGCCGGCCGGTGAGCTTCCAGATCAACCAGCTCTCCACGGTACCGAACAGCACCTCGCCCCGTTCGGCCCGGCGGCGGACGCCGGGCACATTGTCCAGTATCCAGCGGATCTTGCTGCCGGAGAAGTAGGCGTCGATCAGCAGCCCCGTGGCCGAGCGGATGCGCTCCTCCAGCCCCCGGCGCTTCAGCTCCTCACACAGCTCCGCCGTCCGGCGGCACTGCCAGACGATGGCGTTGTACACCGGTTCACCGGTGGCCTTATCCCAGAGGATCGTCGTCTCCCGCTGGTTGGTGACGCCGATGCCTGCCACGCTGCCCTCCGGCAGCCGGGCGATGACCTCCGCCGCGGCGCGGCGCTGGGTATCCCATATCTCCAGGGGGTCGTGCTCCACCCACCCCGCCTGGGGATAGTGCTGGGGCAGGGACTGCTGGCTTAGGGCGGCGATATTCCCCGACCGGTCAAAGGCGATGGCGCGGGAGCTGGTGGTGCCCTGATCCAGCGCCAATATGTACTGCGACATGGCGAACCCTCTTTTCATTTCCGGATTTTTGTGGTACACTGTATGATGATAAGAATTATACCATGAAAGGAGCGGATACACCATGACAAATTTGAGTGAATTCACGTTTCTGTCCAGCGACGGCAAGACCCAGCTCCACGGGATGCTGTGGGAGCCGGAGGGCGTGGCCGTCCGCGCTGTACTGCAGATCTGTCACGGCGTGGCCGAGCACATCGCCCGGTACGACGGCTTTGCCCGGGCGCTGAACGAGCAGGGCATCGTTGTGGCCGGACACGACCATCTGGGTCACGGCAAGTCGCTGCCGGAGGGCGGCACCCCCGTCTATTTCGGCGACGGCAACACCTGGAACACGGTAGTGGATGACATCTACGTGCTGCACCAGCGGCTGAAGCAGCGCTATCCTGATGTGCCGCTGTGCATCATGGGCCACAGCATGGGCTCCTTCCTGACCCGGACGTACCTGATCCGCTATCCCGGCACGGTGAAGGCGGCGGTCATCATGGGCACCGGCTGGCAGCCCCAGGCAGCCATCACCGGCGGGCTGGCGCTGGCCAATGCCATCGCCGCCGTCAGCGGCGAGAACGCCACCAGCGAGCTGGTGACGGAGCTGGCCTTCGGCAGCTACAACAAGCTGTTCGCCCCCAACCGCACGAAGGTAGACTGGCTCTCCGCCGACGAGAGCAACGTGGACGACTACATCGCCGACCCCCTCTGCGGCGCGGACGCCACGGTGGGCCTGTTCCGCCAGATGCTGCACGGCATACGCTTCAACCAGCGGCAGAGCCATCTGCGGCAGATGGACAGGGAAATGCCGGTGCTGTTCGTAGCTGGCGACAAGGACCCGGTGGGCAGTTGCGGCAAGGGCGTGCGCCAGACCTATGACGCCTTCCGGGCTGCCGGTATGCGGGACTGCACACTGAAGCTGTATCCGGGCCTGCGGCATGAGATACTCAACGAAAAGGCATACACTGCGGATATTACGAAGAACATTGAAGCGTGGCTGCTGTCCAGATTGGAAAAGTAAGCCCGTTCGCAGAGAGATAAAGGAGAAACGACTATGACCGAGTGGGAAGCCCTGCGGCAGGAATGTCTGCGCTGTCACGCCTGTACACTGGCGGAAACGCGCACCAACGTGGTCTTCGGCGTGGGCCGGGAGGATGCGGAGATCATGATCATCGGCGAAGCCCCCGGTGCTAACGAGGACAAGCAGGGCGAGCCCTTCGTGGGCCGGGGCGGCAAGCTGCTGGACGATATGCTGAAGATGATCGGGCTGGACCGCAGCCGCCTGTATATCACCAACTCCGTTAAGTGCCGCCCGCCGGAGAACCGGGATCCCATGAACACGGAGAAGGACGCCTGCAAGGGCTACCTCCAGCGGCAGCGGGCATTGATGCAGCCTAAGATCATCGTGTGTCTGGGCCGTGTCAGCGCCATGGAGATCATCCGCCCGGACTTTAAGATCAGCCAGGAGCACGGTCAGTTTTTCGAGAAGGACGGCTGCCTGATGATGGCGCTGTATCACCCCGCCGCCCTGTTGCGGGACCACCGGAAAAAGCCGGAGACCTTCGAGGATCTGAAACGCCTGCAGGCCAAGATCAAGGAGGTCTGCACCCGCACGGAGCTGGATTTTTGAGGTATGAGGCAAAGGAAAAGAGCGCCCACAGGGCGCTCTTTTTTATTTGCTCTCCTCCGCCCGCTTCGTCCAGGTCAGGGGCACGCGGAGCAGCTCCTGCTCCTCCTCCGTCAGCTGGCTGCTGAGCTCGCCCTGCGCGTCGGTCCAGGTCATGGTCCCATCGGAGAGGGTATAGCTCAGACAGTCCGCCGTCTCGGTCAGGTCGGCGGCGGTATCCGCCAGATACAGCTGGCCGCCCTCCGCCCTGCAATAGCCGGTGAGCGCGGCGCTGCGGCCGGTGAGCAGGGAGAGCAGCTCCTCCTCGTCCACCCCGGCGAAAATGGCCGCCACCATATCGTCCATGGTGATGCCGGCCTTCTCCATGGCCGCGTCGTATTCCTCACGGGAGAGGCCCTGCTCCTCCGCAGCGGCATAGACGCTCTCCACCGCCGCCGGGCGCAGCGCCGCGGCATAGGCATCCAACGCCGTGCGGGCGGCGTCGCTGTCGTAGCGGAGGGTATAGGCGCCGTCCTCGGTCACGGTGAGGACCAGCTGCAGCGGCATCTGCGCTGTGCCGTCCGCCGCGGACAGACCCAGCGCCTGCTCCGCCGCCGCGTTCATGCGGTCAGTCACATCGATCGTACACGTCCAGGTGCCCGCCAGCTTCTTTGTCTCGACTCTGCTGCCGCAGGCCGCCAGCGACAGAGCCAGCAGGGCCGCCAGCAGAGCGGTGATAACTCGTTTCATAGTACGCCTCCTATATAGAGCAATATATACGGTATATCACCGGCGATTATACACGATGGGCCGTATATCTGTCAATTCTATTTACAGGGGGCGCGGTTTTTGGTATAGTAAAGGCAAGAAACGGTGGGAAAGGGGCGCGGCGCGATGACATTGCTGCAAATGAGCTATATATTGGAGGTGGACCGCTGCGGGTCCATGAACCGGGCGGCGCGGAACCTGTTTCTGTCTCAGTCGGCCCTGTCGGCGGCCATCGCCGAGGTGGAACGGGAGCTGGGCGTGACCATCTTTCTGCGGACCAACCGGGGCGTGACGCTGACGTAGGAGGGCCGGGAGCTGACGGCGCAGATCGCGCCGCTGGTGGAGCGCAGCCGGAAGCTGGAGCGCTATTACAGCGAGCGCCGGGCTGCCGACCGGGTATCCCTGTCGGTGGCATCACAGCGCTATCCCTTCTGCGCCAAGGCATTCGTGGAGTTCCTGCACCTGCTGGACGAGCCGCATATCCAGGTGAGCTTCAAGGAGATGGAGATGGCAGCGGTCATCGACGAGGTGACGGCGCGGCGCAGCGCCTTCGGCATCATCTTCGTGTCGGACATGACAGAGCATTTCATCGGCCGTATCCTGCGGGAGAAGAACCTGACGTTCCAGCCTTTGGTGAACATCCGCCCCCGGGTGTTTCTGCGGAAGGGCCACCCCCTGTCCGGCGAACGCGCCGTGCGGCTGGAGCAGCTGTATGCCTACCCCTACGCGGTATTTACCCAGTCAGACAGCAACTACCACTTCGCCGAGGAGGCGGTGGTAGGCACCGGCGCGGAGTTTGACCGGGTAGTGTCCGTCAGCGACCGCGCCACGGCCTACAATGTCATGGCCCACACGGACTGCGTTTCCACCGGCAGCGGCGTACTGCCGGACGGCTACGGCGATGACCGGCTGATGACGCTGCCGCTGATCGGCGACGTGCCGGATATGCGCCTTGGGGTCATACGGCCCCGGGACGTACCGCTGACGGACTACGGCCAGCAGTTCGTGGACATTCTGCAGCACACACTGTCGGAGCTAACGGGGGAATGAATAAAAAAAGCAGAGAGACCGGCCCTGCCGGTCTCTCCTTTTATCTTCTTCGGCGGCCCGGGGTATCACACCGCCGTCGAGAGCAGATCAGAACTTTTTCCTGCCCACGCAGGCCATACCGGTGACACTCAGCAGAGCGCTGACTGCATAGATGCCCATACCGGCATCGAAGGTCTTGGGGCTGCCCTTGGTACCGTCCGTCTTGGTGTCGGTGGTAGTAGTGGTGGAATTGTAGTAGTAGCGGGGCGGCTGGGGAACGGTGTAGGAGTCACCGGTCACGGTCACGCCATTGACTGTCACGGTAGTACCCTCACCGGGAACGACCACCACACCCGCAGGAACCTCAGTCAAAGCTGCATTGCCCTTAACAACGGTAACAGTCTCACCGCTTGCTGCGTTACGCACAGCCGCGTTCGCCGCAGTCGTTCCAATGTGATACGTACCATCACCCGTCAAAACAACAGGCGCAGTCTCTTCTGTATAGGCCGTAATATCACTATCGGAGGTTCCTCCAACAACTTTGATCACATCGTTGCCCGTCGCATCGGAAACCAAGCTGCCAGCATTGCCCGCAGCATCCTTCATCACCACCTGCGTATCGCCGCTGATGGTCATTTCCGTATGGCCACCGTAATTGTTGCTAATACCCATCAATGCGGTAGAAGCGCCCTTACTCTCCAGCGTACCGCCAGAAATATTGAAAGTCTGCGTACCAAAATAGCCGGCATTGAAGCAGGCCGTGTTCGTCGCAACTACCTTACCGCCAGTCATGGTAACATCAGAGTTTCCGACAGCTGCCACAGCAATACCTGCGCCGGGGCTAGCCGGACTCACTTTGATCTCACCGCCCTCGATCTTGAGTTTCGAGTTCACCAGCGTAATGCCAAACTTGCCCAAGTCAAGCTTTCCGCCAGTCCCGCTGTCCTTAATGGTAAACGTAGCCCCATTCTGGACTTCAAAAGCGTTCTGAGTGCCAACAGTCGTCACGGTCACGGTTTTGCTGTTCAGATCAATAGCCACATCCTTCGTGATCTGAGTGTTGGAATTTATCGCAGCATTCGCCTGCAGCACGATGGTCTCGCCCGCCTGTGCCGCCGTGATAGCCTCTGCCAGGGTCGCATACCCGTTCTCGCCGATTTTTGCGACATTCGCAGTAGTTCCCTCACCGTCCGCCCACGCGGCGGTGGTGAGGCCGATGGCCATGACCAGCGCCAGGATAGTCGCCAACAACTTTTTCATAAATACCCTCCTCTTATTTTTGGCAATTTTTGGATATTTCGTTATACCCTTATATAAATATATACTCCAATGAATAAATTGTCAAGCCCATATACACTTTATAAAATGTATAGCAGAATATCTCAGGAGGTGTATCATGGGCAAGGTCTACCTGACGCTGGACGAGGTACTGACCCGGCGCAGTATCAGCCGCTACGAGCTGGCCAAGCGCACTGGAATCCGCTACCCCATCATCGACAACTACTATAAGAACAAGGTCGTCCGCTACGACAGCTACGTGCTGGAAAAGATATGCTCTGCCCTGGACTGCACCGCCGCCGACCTGATACGCTACGAAAAATAAAGCGAGGAAGCCCTGCCGGACTTCCTCGCTTTATTTTTGCCGTTTTATATCGGCGGAGATCTTTGCTTACTTCACGCAGATGGTTTCGATCTCCACCAGCGCGCCCCGGGGCAGCGCACCGACCTCCACGGCGCTGCGGGCAGGGTACTGCCCCTCAGTGAAGAACTCAGCGTAGACCGCGTTCATGGCGGCGAAGTCGCCCATGCTCTGTAGGAATACGGTGCTCTTGACCACATTGTCCATGGTCAGACCGGCGGCTTCAAGGATGGCCTTGATGTTGGTGAGTACCTGACGGGTCTGCTCGGTAATGCCGCCGGGGACGAACTCGCCGGTAGCCGGGTCAAAGGGCACCTGGCCGGACGTGACCAGGAAGCTGCCGCAGTCGATGGCCTGGGAATAGGGACCGATGGCGGCGGGGGCATTGGTGGTGGCAATGATCTTCTTCATGGTGATGACCTCCTGTAAGCTGCATGTACCCGGCGGACACCGGGCGCACTCTCTGTCTCTCTTATACCACATTCCGGGGGAAATGGCAACCGTTTCCCGCAAATCGCGCCCATCGTTATCTGTTTCGTTTATCATGTTCCCCGACAAAAATCCGCCGCCATTTTGCCATATTTTTCGGCACGATGTCTAATTTCCGCTAAAATTTTTTGCGTTTTCCCCGCAATACAGCATTCTGCACAAAAATATATTCCGAAATTATCTGTTTTAGCTACAATTCCAATTGATAGCGAGCTGGCGCATTTTGCCGCTACCACCGTCGGGTTCAGATATGTTACCCTTATGGCAAAGGGCCGTATGGTCCTGTACACTTTATTGTTACATTATAGTGCAAGGAGGACGACCCATGCTGAACAAGGATTGCGGCTTCGGTACAAAAGCCATTCACGCCGGAAACGTGAAGGACACCCAGTACGGCGCACTGACCACCCCTATTTTCCAGACCTCCACCTTCGTATTTGACAGCTGTGAGCAGGGCGGGCGCCGCTTCGCCGGTGAAGAAGCGGGCTATATCTACACCCGCCTGTCCAACCCCACCACCTCGGTGCTGGAGGCCAAGGTCGCTGCCCTGGAAAGCGGTGAGGCCTGCGTGGCCGCCGCCTCCGGCATGGGTGCCATCTCCTCCGCGCTGTGGACCGTAGCCGGCGCCGGCAAGCATATCGTGGCCGACGGCACCCTGTACGGCTGCACCTTCGCCCTTCTGAACCACGGCATGACCCGCTACGGCGTGGAGGTCAGCTTTGTGGACACCTCCGACCTGGATGCCGTGCGCAAGGCGCTGAAGCCCAACACCTGCGCGGTGTATCTGGAGACGCCCGCCAACCCCAACCTGAAGATCGCGGACATCTCTGCCGTGGCGGCACTGGCCCACGGCTACAACAAGGACATCAAGGTCATCTGCGACAACACCTTCGCTTCCCCGTACCTCCAGCGGCCGCTGGAGCTGGGCGCAGACGTGGTGGTGCACTCCGCCACCAAGTACCTGAACGGCCACGGCGACGTGATCGCGGGCTTTGTGGTGGGCTCCGCCGAATTCTGCAATGAGGTACGTATGTTCGGCCTGAAGGATATGACCGGCGCAGTGATGGATCCCTTCTGCGCCTTCCTGATCCTCCGCGGCCTGAAGACCCTGGAGATCCGTATGCAGAAGCACTGCGCCAACGCCAAGGCCGTTGCAGAGTTCCTGTATGACCACCCCGCCGTGGAGAAGGTCTACTATCCCGGCCTGATCGACCATCCCGGCCATGACATCGCCCGCCGCCAGATGCGTGACTTCGGCGGTATGCTGTCCTTCGAGGTCAAGGGCGGCCGTGCCGCCGGCGTGAAGCTGGTGAACGCCCTGCACCTGGTGACGGTAGCTGTGTCTCTGGGCGACGCCGAGACGTTGATCGAGCACCCCGCCTCCATGACGCACTCCACCTACACCGAGGAGGAACTGGCCGCCTCCGGCATCGCCGCCGGCCTGATCCGTCTGTCCGTGGGTCTGGAGAACGCCGAGGACCTCATCGCCGACCTGAAGCAGGCACTTGACACCCTGTAAACCTTCTCTCCGCACGAAGAAGCAATGGGGAAAAAAAGGAACGCCCTTGGGCCATTGCCCAAGGGCGTTCCTTTTTGTTTACTTCTCCGCAGGAACAGCGGCCGTCTCGGCGGGCGCTTCCGCCGCAGACACAGCTTCAGCAGGAACCGCCTCGCTGTCGATGACCACCTTGCCGTCCCGCAGACGGACATGGGCGGTATCGCCGGACTTCAGCTTACCCTCCAGCATCAACTCCGCTACAGCATCCTCCACCTGGTTCTGGATGGCCCGGCGCAGAGGACGGGCACCGTACTGGGGATCAAAGCCGTCACGGGCCAACTCAGCCACGGCGTCATCGTCGGAGATCAGGGTGATCCCCTGCTGCGCCATGCGCTTGCCGGTAACGGTGAGCATACGGCGGGCGATCTCCACGATGTTCTCCTGGGTCAGCTGACGGAACACGATGATCTCATCGATACGGTTCAGGAACTCGGGGCGGAAGGTGTGCTTCAGGTCGGTCATGACCGCCTCGCGGATACGGGCGAAGCGAGCCTCCTCAGTTTCCTTCCCGCCCTTTTCGTCGCCGTCAAAGCCCAGCTTGGCGGCGGCATCGGTGATGTTCCGGGCGCCCACGTTGGATGTCATGACGATGACGGTGTTCTTGAAGTCCACCCGGCGGCCCTGGGAATCGGTGACGACGCCGTCCTCCAGGATCTGCAGCAGGATGTTCCACACATCCTCATGGGCCTTCTCGATCTCATCGAACAGCACCACGGAATAGGGCTTACGGCGCACCTTCTCGGTGAGCTGGCCGCCCTCCTCGTGGCCCACATAGCCGGGAGGCGAGCCGATCAGGCGGGACACCGTGTGCTTCTCCATGTACTCGGACATATCGATACGCACCATGGCGTTCTCGTCGCCGAACATAGACTCCGCCAGGGTCTTGCACAGCTCGGTCTTGCCCACGCCGGTGGGGCCCAGGAACAGGAAGGAGCCGATGGGCCGCTTGGGGTCCTTCAGACCCACGCGGCTGCGGCGAATAGCCTTGGCCACGGCGGTCACGGCATCGTCCTGACCCACCACACGCTGGTGGAGCTTCTCCTCCAGCTTCAGCAGGCGCATGGACTCATCCTCGGTCAGGCGGGTGACGGGAATACCGGTCCAGCCGGCCACCACCTTGGCGATATCGTCCGCGGTGACGGTGCCCCGGTTCTGGGACAGGCTCTTGCGCCACTTGTCGCGCTCGATGTCCACCTGCTCCTGGTAGTCCTTCTCGATATCGCGCAGCTGCGCGGCCTTCTCGAAGTCCTGGGCGGCGATGGCATCGTTCTTCTCCCGGTGCAGGGCGGTGATCTTCTCCTCCAGGGCCTTCAGGTCCGGAGAGGAACTCTCGGCGGTCATGCGGACCTGCGAAGCGGCCTCGTCCATCAGGTCGATGGCCTTATCCGGCAGGAACCGATCGCCGATATACCGCTTGGACAGCTGCACTGCGGCATCCAGCGCCTCATCGGTGATGGTCAGCTTGTGGTGCGCCTCATAGCGGTCGCGCAGGCCCTTCAGGATCTCCAGCGTGGCCTCGGGGGTGGGCTCGCCCACGGTGACGGGCTGGAAGCGGCGCTCCAGTGCGGCATCCTTCTCGATGTACTTGCGGTACTCGTTCAGGGTGGTGGCGCCGATAACGCGGATCTCGCCGCGGCTCAGGGCGGGCTTCAGAATGTTGGCGGCGTCCACGGCGCCCTCAGCAGAGCCTGCGCCCACGATGGTGTGCAGCTCGTCGATGAACAGGATGACGTTGCCGTCCTTCTTCACCTCATTCAGGGTGTTCTTGATGCGCTCCTCGAACTCGCCGCGGTACTTGGTTCCGGCCACCATGCCGCTGAGGTCCAGCGACAGGATACGCTTGTCCAGCAGCTCCTCGGGCACATCGCCGGCGGCAATGCGCTCGGCCAGTCCCTCGGCGATGGCAGTCTTGCCTACGCCGGGCTCGCCGATGAGTACAGGGTTGTTCTTACTGCGGCGGGACAAAATCTGGATGACCCGCTGTATCTCGGTATCGCGGCCGATAACGGGGTCCAGCTTGCCGCTGCGGGCGGCCTCGGTCAGATCGCGGGTGTACTCGGCCAGCGTCTTGTTTTTCTTGTCCGCCTCGCGGTTAGGGGCGGAGGCGCCGCCAGCGGCAGCCCGGGGCATATCGTTGAGCTTCTTCAGCACAGCGCTGTACATCTTATTGGGGTCCACGCCCACGGTACGCAGGATACGCAGGCCCATGTTGCCGCCCTCACGGAGCAGGCCCATCAGCAGATGGGCGGTGCCGATGGCGCTGCTTCCCATGCGGGACGCCTCGGACACAGCCAGCTCCACCACGCTCTTGGCGCGGGGCGTCAGCCCCTGGCTGGGCGCGGCGCCGGAAACGCCCTTGCCCACGCTGCGCTGCAGCACGGAGCAGACCATTTCATCGGTAACGCCGAACTCACTGAGCACGCGGTGGGCGATGCCCTCCTCCTCACGGATCAGGCCCAGCAGCAGATGCTCGGAGCCAACATAGCCGTGGCCCAGGTCCTCGGCAGCCTCCTGGCTCAAACGCAGAACTTCCTCTGCACGGGGGGTAAATTTATTCTCAGACATAAAGGAACACTTCCTTTCGATTTGTTATGTAGTGCGGCGCAGCCTTTAAGAGGCCTTGCCGTTCAGGGACTTCAGCTCGTCCCGCAGGCGGGCGGCATCCTCGTACCGCTCCTCCGCCACCGCGTTGTGCAGCTGCGTCTCCAGCGCGTTGCGCCTACGCTCCAGCGCCAGAGACATAGCCTCGTCCTTCGGCAGCAGCTCCTCGGCGGCGCTGTTCTCCGGGCCGGCGCTCTGCGCCTGCTCCAGCACGTCCACCGGCTGGGGGAACTCCGTCAGCATCCGGCTGCCAAAGCCGCCGAAGAACGGCTCCAGCATACGGAACGGACGGTCGAACCAGTCATCGTTGAACCAGCTGCTCATGCGGCCGGACATGGAACCGGCATAGCCCATGGCGCGGGCACAGTCGGGGCAGAGGTGCGTCTCGGTCACTCTGCCGTTGATATTGCTCTTATAGTAGAACGTAGCCTCGTTCTTACCGCAGCGATCACATTTCATAATCATAACCTCCTTGCTCCGCCGTCAGACGGAATGGATCAAAACTTGCTTGTATATGTCAGCCCGCAGGGCATCCCGGCTCTCCGGAGAGGCACTCTGCAGAGCCCGGCTGCCGGTGGCGGACAGCAACGCCTGTCCCAGCTCCCGGCTGATGGCCTCGGACTGGACCAGGTTCTGGGCGATCGCCCGTGCGCTGGCCGCGTCCAGCCTGTCGCCGATGCTGTTGATAACGTGCATCAGCAGCGTCTGGCGGTCCACCTGCACCCGCGTGATGCGAATGTAGCCGCCGCCGCCCCGCCGGGACTCCACGATGTAGCCATGCTCCGGCGAGAACCGGGTGGACATCACGTAGTTGATCTGGCTGGGCACGCAGTTGAACCGCTGCGCCAGGTCGGCTCGCTGTAGCTCCAGCGCACCGCCCGCCTGGTCTAACTCCTGCTGGATAAATCCAGCGATAATATCGGAAATACCCAAATCCTCGCCGCCTTTCGTTTGCATCTCTCGGTCAATCTCGACTCATTTGACTTTGCCTTTCTTTGACCTTGAACATATATTACACCGCCTTTCCTGCTTTGTCAATAGGGTAATTTGACTTTCTTTGACTTTTATTGTAAACAATTTGTGAACAGCCAAATGCATCTCTCTGCGGCAATTTTGCCGTTTGCAACCTGAAGTTGCTATACAAACGAAGATGCATCGGTTATAATAGTACCAACAGGCATATCAACAGAGAAAGGAACCGTCTATGAAGAATACAAATTGGAATGACCCCGACTTTCAGGGCTTCGGCCGCCAGCCCCGCCCGAAAAAGGAACGCAAAGCCGTGGGCACGCCCCTGGGCCGCACGCTGCTGAACATCGCCGTCACATTGGTGTTCGCCGCGGTGTATTTCTATATCGTTCTGCCGCCTATCAGTCTCAAGAGCGAGGATTTCTACGTCTTTGTGCTGCTGGTGTGCGCCGTGTACGGCGGTTGCGCCATACTGACCTCCGGTTTTCAGGGCACCGGTGCCAAGGGCTACTTCACCTTTTTAAAAAAACAGTGCACCGTGCCACTCATTGCGGCCGCCGCGCTGATCGCCACGGCACTGGTGGGCGCGGTGATCGGCTGGCAGCTGTTCCGTGCCGGGGACTACCGCGACCTGCTGACCGTTACCGACGGCGACTTTGCCGCGGAGGTGGAGGAGATCAGCTATGACCAGATCCCCATGCTGGATGCCAACTCCGCCACAAAGCTGGGCAACCGCAAATTGGGTGAGCTGGCGGACATGGTGTCCCAGTTCGAGGTGGCCGACGACTATACCCAGATCAACTACCAGGGCCGCCCTGTCCGCGTCACGCCCCTGCGCTACGGCGATATCATCAAGTGGCTGAACAACCGCGCCGACGGCCTGCCCGCCTATCTGCTTATCGACATGGTGACCCAGAACGTGGAGGTCATCCGTCTGGACGAGGGTATCCACTACACCACCGCCGAGCACTTCAGCCGCAATCTGTACCGCCATCTGCGCTTCCACTACCCCACCTATATGTTCGACGAGCCGGCCTTCGAGATCGACGAGAACGGCGACCCGTGGTGGGTCTGCCCCCGGGTCAGCCACACCATCGGTCTGTTCGGCGGCCGTGATATCATCGGTGCCGTGCTGGTGAACGCCGTCACCGGCGAGAGCGCCTACTACAAGACCGGCGACGTGCCCAACTGGGTGGATCACGTCTACACCGCCGAGCTGATCATGCAGCAGTACGACTACCACGGCGCGTATGTCAACGGCTTCATCAATTCCCTGTTCGGCCAGCGGGACGTGACCGTCACCACCGAGGGCTATAACTACATCGCCATCGGTGACGATGTGTATATGTACACCGGTGTCACCTCCGTGGTATCCGATGAGTCCAACATCGGCTTTATCCTGTCCAACCAGCGCACGAAGGAGACGCGGTTCTATCTGGTGGCCGGCGCCAAGGAGTACTCCGCCATGGACAGCGCCCAGGGTCAGGTACAGCAGATGAAGTACACGGCCACCTTCCCCCTGCTGCTGAATATCTCTGACCAGCCCACCTACTTCATGGCGCTGAAGGACGCCGCCGAGCTGGTGAAGATGTACGCCATGGTCAACGTCAGCCAGTACCAGATCGTGGCCACCGGCGACACGGTGGCCCAGTGTGAGGCCAACTACCGCCGCATCCTGGCGGAGAAGGGTCTGGTATCCGCCGATGACGCCGATCTGCCCCTGACGGGCCAGAACGAAGTCATCGGTGTGCTGGAGGATATCCGCTCCGCCGTGGTGGACGGCAATACCCTCTACTACCTGCACCTTACCGGTGACGAGCACTACTACGTCATCTCCGCCGCGCAGCAGCCGGAGGCGGTCATCTTCAATGTAGGCGACAGCGTCGCCATTCGGTACGCTGAGGGCGAGGGTACCATCCTCACCGCCGACAGCGTCACCCGCACCGCCGCGCAGACCGCTCCCGCACTCGGTACAGATACAGAAAGAGAACCAGCCGCATAACGTCAAAACAAAAAAGAAAGCCCATATGGGCTTTCTTTTTTTGCTCTTTTTTCATCACTTGATCTCCACGACCTCGTAACCGGCATCGGTGACAGCCTTCTTCAGCGCCTCGTCACTGGCGTTGCCGGTGACGACGGCGGTCCCGGACGCCAGATCCACGTCCGCCTGTACGCCCAGGGCGGTCAGCGCCTTCTCCACGTGGGAGACGCAGTGGGCACACATCATGCCTTTGATAGTGATGGTCTTTTTCATAGCGGTATCCTCCTTACTGCTTTCGTTATTATTTATATTTTGCACCAGCTGTGGCTCTTTTGCAGTCGGCGTTCCCTCCCGTCTGCGGCCCCTCCAGCCCCGCAGACGCAGGGCGTTGCTGACCACGCACACGCTGCTCAGGCTCATGGCCGCGGCGGCGATCATGGGGTTCAGGGTGATCCCAAAGGCCGGGTACAGCACACCCGCCGCCACCGGGATGCCCACAGAATTATAGAAGAACGCCCAAAACAGGTTCTGACGGATGTTCCGCAGGGTAGCCCGGGACAGGGCTGCCGCGTCGGCGATATCCATAAGACTGCTCTTCATCAGCACGATGTCCGCCGACTCGATGGCCACATCCGTACCCGCGCCGATGGCCAGGCCCACATCTGCCGTCACCAGCGCCGGGGCATCGTTGATGCCGTCGCCCACCATGGCCACCCTCTTGCCCTCGGCCTGCAACCCCTGCACCACGCGGGCCTTGTCCTGGGGCAGCACCTGGGCGATGACCCGGCTGACGCCCACCTGCCGGGCAATGGCGTCCGCCGTGCGCTGGTTGTCGCCGGTGAGCAGCACCACGTCGCAGCCCATCTCCCGCAGGGCGGCAATGGCGGCGGCGCTGTCCGCCTTGACCACGTCCGCCACAGCGATGACCCCCAGCAGCGATGTACCTGCGGCGATAAACAGCGGCGTTTTACCGTCCTCCGCCAGTCTGGCCGCGCCGGACTTCATCTCCTCGCTGACGGCCACGCCGGACGTCTCCATAAATGCCTCATTGCCCGCCAGCAGTAATGTACCTTCCGCCCGGGCGGCAACACCGCCGCCGGCCACGGCGGCAAAGTCGGACACCGGCCGCAGGGCCAGTCCGCGCTTTTCCGCCTCGGCCACGATCGCCCCGGCCAGCGGATGCTCGGAGGGCTTTTCCAGCGACGCGGCGGCGGACAGCAGCGTATCCTCGTCCATGCCGCCGGCGCACAGCACATCCGTCACCCGGGGCTTACCCTCGGTGACGGTGCCGGTCTTGTCCAGCACCACCGCGTCCACCCGGCCCATCAGTTCCAGGCTGGCGGCGGACTTTACCAGAATACCCTGCTCCGCCGCCTTGCCCGTGGCCACAGTGATGGCCACCGGCGTGGCCAGGCCCAGAGCGCAGGGGCAGGAGATCACCAACACGGCGATGGCGATGGACAGGCAGAAGCGCACGCCCATGCCGCCCACCGCAGCCCACAGGATAGCCGCCAGCAGCGCGATGGAAATGACCACCGGCACGAACACGGCACTGATCTTATCCGCCAGACGGCTGATAGGTGCCTTGCCGCTGGCGGCCTGCTCCATCAGCTGAATGATCTGGGACAGAGTGGTATCCGCACCTACCCGGTTCGCCGTCAGCTCCAGATAGCCGCCGGTGAGGATGGTGGCGGACACCGCCTTGCCGCCCACAGTCTTCTCCACCGGCATACTCTCGCCGGTAAGGGCGGACTCGTCCACGGTGCCGCTGCCCGCCGTCACGGTGCCGTCCACGGGGATACGCCCCCCCTGCCGGACGATGACCGTCTCGCCGGCCTTGATGTCCTCGGTGGGGACGGTGACCTCCTTGCCGTCCCGGCGCACCACGGCGGACTCCGGCGCCAGCGCCAGCAGGGCGGTGATGGCCCCGGTCGTCTTGCCCTTGGAGCGCTCCTCCAGGTACTTGCCCACCGTCACCAGCGCCAATATCATGCCCGCCGACTCGAAGTACAGGTCCGGCATACCCGTGACCTTTCCCGCCGCCAGCAGACCCATCTCGATCAGGCTGTACACCAGCCCCGCCGCCGCGCCCAGCGCCACCAGCGAGTCCATATTGGGCGCACCCTTGAACAGCCGGGAGAAGCCCACGGTGAAATAACTGCGGTTCAAAATCAGTATGGGCACCGTCAGCGCCAGCAGCACAAAGGCCGACAGCAGGGGCCGCGTGTGCATGAACATGGGCACCGGCAGCCCCATCATGTGTCCCATGCTCAGGTAAAACAGCGGCGCCAGACACACCACCGACCACAGCAGCCGGCGGCCCATGGCCTTTACCGCCGCGTCCTGCTCCGCGTGCAGGTCCCGCCGGGCCTCGCTCTCCGGCGCCGCGCCGTAGCCCGCCGCCGTCACGGCGGCCACAATGGCGGCGGGATCCACATTTTCGTCCCTGTCGCACACCAGGGAGCCCAGCATCAGATTTACCGACGCGCTGTGTACGCCGGGCACCGAAGCCGCGGCTCTTTCCACATGGGCGGCGCAGGCGGCGCAGGTCATGCCGGTGATGACGAATTTCTCTGTCATACTGCCATCTCCTTATTTCATCAGCTTTTGCAGCGTGGTCACCAGTTCGTCGATGACCTCGTCGTCCCCCTGTCGGATACCGTCCGCCACGCAGGTGCGGATGTGGGTAGCCAGCAGCTCTTTACTAAAGCTGTTCAGTGCCGCGCCCACGGCGGATACCTGTATCAGAATGTCGGGACAGTAGGCGTCCTTCTGTAGCATCTCCTGCAGGCCCCGCACCTGCCCTTCAATGCGGCACAGGCGGTTCAGGAGTTTTTTCTGCTCCTCTGGCGTGCGGTGCTTGGTCTTTCCCTGGCAGCAGCAACAAGTATTTTCCACAGTCGTATACCTCCTGGGGGTATTTTTGATCACGGCCACATTATATACCCCCACCGGGTATTTGTCAACGTTTTTCTTTGGGCCGCACCAGCAGTGCCGCCAACAGGGAAAGCACCACCGCCGCGGCGATGCCGCCGGAGGTGGCGGTCAGTCCGCCGGTGAGCACACCCAGCAAGCCGTCCTCCGCCACCGCTTTGGCCACGCCCTTCGCCAGGGAGTAGCCAAAGCCCGTCAGCGGCACGGTGGCCCCGGCGCCGCCCCAGTCCACGATATACTGATACACACCCACAGCCTGCAGCAGCACACCTGCCACCACATAGCCCGTCAGAATACGGGCCGGGGTCAGGCTTGTCTTGTCCAGAATGATCTGGCCCACGGCGCACAGCAGCCCGCCGCAGAGAAAGGCATTGAGATACTCCATCACGCATCCTCCTTCGTCCGGTCCAGCACCACCGCGTGGCAGATGCCCGGTATGCTCTCCCCTTGAAATGAACTGGTGGGGCTCAGCAGCGCCCCGGTGGGGGCGAACAGCACCCGCCGCCACCGGCCCCGGCGCATCTCCGGCAGCAGATAGCCGCAGAGCACCGCCGCAGAGCAGCCGCATCCGCTGCCGCCGGCGTGCATATCCTGTCTCTTCCGGTCATAGAGCACCAGTCCGCAGTCGGTGTAATTCTCCAGCGTCACGCCTTCCCGGGCGAACAGCTCCAGCACGATGCGGCTGCCCACATCGCCCAGGTCGCCGGTGAGGATCAGGTCATAGTCCCCGGGTACGGTGCCGGTGTCCCGGAACACTGCCTGCAGGGTGTCGAAGGCCGCCGGTGCCATGGCCGCGCCCATGTTGGTCATGTCCGTCACACCCAGATCCACGATGCGTCCCCGGGTCACATGGGTGATATACGGTCCCTCCGCCTGGGCCCCCAGAATGCAGCACCCCGCCGCCGTGGCCGTCCACTGGGCAGTAGGAGAACGCTGGCTGCCGTAGGGCAGAGGCATCCGATACTGCCTCTCCGCCGTGCAGAAGTGGGAGGAGGTCTGTGCCGCCGCCATACGGACCGCGCCGGAGGCCACGGCCATAGCGGCCAGCGACAGTGTCTCCCCCATAGTAGAGCAGGCCCCATATACCCCATAGAAGGGAATATTAAAATCCCGCAGGGCAAATGTGGCCCCAATGTTCTGGTTCAGCAGATCCCCGGCGAAGGCGCAGTCCACGTCCTCCGCCGCCAACCCGCCCTTTTGCAGGGCCAGACGCAGGGCATCCGCCTGCATCTGTGCCTCGCCCTGTTCCCAGGTCTTTTTCCCACAGAAGGCATCCGTCCCCACAGCGTCGAAGCAGCCGCCCAGCGGCCCCTCGCCCTCCAGCTTTCCCGCCACCGCCGCAAAGCTGACCACTCCCGGCGGCTGCAAAAACCGGCAGGTCTGCCGGCTCAAGCGTTTTACGTCCATGATACGCACCTCGCAAACATAGCATTGGCCGTAGTGTGCACCATTTACGGAAAAATATGAAAGCGCCGTCCCACGGGACGGCGCTTTCACAGATCTTCAAAACACCAGCTGCACCAGCAGCATATAGCAGGCGGTGCCCGCCAGGATGGACAGCAGCGTGTTCCGCCGCCACAGGTGCAGCCCGGCTGTCACCGCCACGGCGATGGCCTCCGGAATACCGTGGCTGCCGCCCAGAAGGTCGGTGCTGCGCAGGCTATACACCACCAGCAGGCCCATCATGGCCGGCGGCAGCAGCCTGCCCAGGTCCTCCACCACCTTCGGCAGCTTCTTGTCCCCAGAGAACAGCAGGAACGGCGTCCATCGGGTGATCTGGGTGGCCAGCGCCACCATCGCCACGATGATCAGGGAATGTATCGTGTCTAGGCGCATAGCTTCCTCCTTCCCAGCAGCAGGACCGCCAGGGTCAGCACCATGGCCGGGATGACCATGTTGTCCGCGCCGAAAACGGCCAGACCCGCCACAGCGCACACCAGACCGGCAGCGCCGGGGGCACGGTTCTCTTTCTTGACGACCTGCTCGATGAACAGCACCACGAACAGCGCCGTCAGGGCAAAGTCGATGCCGGTGATGTCAAAGGTGATCAGCCCGCCCAGCAGGCCACCCAGCATGGAGAACGCCACCCAGTACAGCCAGGTCAGGAAGCTCATGGCAAAGTAGAACAGCGTGGGGTCCGTGTCCTCCGGCGGCTCCACCGAGGAGGAGAGGGAAAAGTTCTCGTCACTGAGGGTATAGATCATAAAATACCGCAGCCTGCCCAGTCCCCGATACTTGGGCAGCAGCGCCAGCGAGAAAAACAGGTGCCGTGCGTTGACCATCAGACTCAGCACAAAGGCCTGCAGGGGATCAAAGGCCGTGGTCAGCAGCGTGATCGCCACATACTGCATACTGCCGCAGAAGGCAAAGGCACTGACAAAGCCGGCCCACAGAAAGCTGTAGCCCTTGGAGGCCATCAGCACGCCGTAGGCCATGCCTACGGCCAGATAGCCGGTCATAATGGGGATGGTATGGGGAAACGCCGCCTTCACCGCTGCGGCAAAGCTCCTGTTCTGCACGGTATCACATCCTTTGAAGCGTGGGATAACGGCGCCATTATAATGTAAAACTCTTTTTCCCGCAATACTGGAAAACAGCGAATAAATGGTATATAATACAGGAACTTGTTGTGACTTTTGGTTGACAAAGGAGCGTATGTCATGGAAGAAATGCGTAGCTTTGGATATATCTGTCCGGCCTGCGGCAAGGCCGTGCTGCACAGCCGCAGCGTTTTCGCCCTGAACGCCGCCGCGGCGCGGATGGAATGCGAATGCGGCAAAGAAGCTCTGACCGCTGAGACGGACGGCCTGCGCTTCCGGCTGAACGTGCCCTGCGGCGTGTGCGGTGGGCACCACCAGGCGGAGTGCGACGCCGGCGCGGTGCTGCACGGCCGGGGCATCGGCCTGGCCTGCCCGGTAAAACAGGAGCTGTGCTGCTACATCGGTGAGGAGCCCCAGGTGCGAAAGGCCATGGAGGGTCTGGCCCTGCGCGTGGCCAAGGAAAAAGCGTCCCCCGATGAGGCCTTCACCGACAACGTCATCATGTATGAGGTGCTGTCCGAGCTGAAGGATATCGCCGCCCGGGGCGGTATCGCCTGCGCCTGCGGCAGCCACGAATATACCATGCAGGTGCGCCGCGGCGCGGTGGACCTGACCTGTGCCAAATGTGGGGGACGCCTGCGCCTTCCCGCCGCCACCGACAGCGACCTGGATGATCTGTGCTGCCGCATGACGCTGACCATCCCGGGGAGGTAACATGGGCGCTGTCTTCTGTTTTCTGCTGTTTCTGGCCGCAGTGGGTCTCTGCATCCTTTTGGGCCAGTCCCTGATCCTTGCGATATGGGTGGGCATAGCAGCCTTCGCCGCCCTGGGCCTGCGCCGCGGGATGACCGTGCGGGCCATGTGGGACGCCGCCTGGGAGCAGGGCCGCAAAATGTGCTGCGTGATCGTGATCTACATGCTCATCGGCGCCATCACCGCCCTGTGGCGCAGCGCCGGGACCATCGCCTTCTTCATCTATCACGGGCTGCGCATCATCACGCCGCAGCTGTTCCTGCTGGTGACGTTCCTGCTGACCAGCTTCATCTCCTACGCCCTGGGCACGTCCTTCGGCGTGGTGGGCACCCTGGGCGTGATCCTGATGGCCTTGGCCCGCTCCGGCGGCGTCAGCGTGGCCATCACGGCGGGGACCATCGTGGCTGGCGCCTACTTCGGCGACCGCTGCTCGCCGGCCTCCTCCAGCGCCACGCTGGTGGCCGCCGCCACCGATACCAAGCTCTATGACAACCTGCACATGATGCACCGCACCGGCTGGCTGCCCTATCTGGTCAGCCTCGCGGCCTACGCCGCCCTGTCCGTAACGCACCCGCTGGCCATGGTGGACAGCGGTGTGCTGGACCAGCTGTCCGGCACCTTCAGCCTCAGCTGGTGGACGGCCATCCCGGCGCTGCTGATCCTGATCCTGCCGCTGTGCAAGGTCCCCATCCGGCCCACCATGGCCGTCAGTGCGCTGACGGCGCTGCTGGTGACGGTGTTCGCCCAGGGCCGCGCTCTGCTGCCCACCCTGCGGGATGCGGTGCTGGGCTACCTCCCCGCCCCCGGCGCGCTGCACGATGTGCTCTCCGGCGGCGGCATGATGTCCATGGTCTCGGCCACCATCATGGCCGTCAGCGCCGGGCTGTACGCCGGGCTGCTGGGCGGCATGGGTGTGCTGAACGGCGCGGCGCATCTGGCCCAGCGCCTGGCCCGGAGAGCCGGGCGGTTCCCCGCCTGCGCGGCGATCTCCGTGGTGTGCAGCATGGTGTTCTGCAACCAGTCCACCTGCGCGGTGGTGTGCAACCAGCTGCTGGGGGACGACTACACCAAGCGCGGCCACGGCAGGGGCGAGATGGCCCTTGACATCGAGAACTCCGGCATCGTCCTCTCGCCGCTGATCCCCTGGAACATCTCCGTGTCCATCCCGCTGGCCATGCTGGGCGCGGACATGTCCGCCATCCCCTACGAGATACTGCTGTACGCCATCCCTCTGTGCTATTGGCTGACAAAGCGCCGGGTCTACCCGCCGAAAGGAGACGACTGCTATGATACGATTGCTGAGCCGCTGGCTCATTCCTGACCGGGACAACGTGTCCTCCCCCGCCGTCCGCCGCGCCTACGGCACCCTGTGCGGCGCCGTGGGCATCGCACTGAATATTCTGCTGTTCATCGGCAAATTCTTTGCCGGACAGCTGTCCGGTTCCATCGCCGTCACGGCGGACGCCTTCAATAACCTGTCCGACGCCGGCTCCTCGGCGGTGACGCTGCTGGGCTTCCGTCTGGCGGGCAAAAAGCCGGACACCGACCACCCCTTTGGCCACGGCCGCATCGAGTACATATCCGGCCTGATTGTAGCGGGCCTGATCCTGCTGATGGGCGTGGAGCTGGCCAAGTCCTCCTTTGACAAGATCCTCCATCCGGAGGCTGTCACCTTTTCCCTGATGGCTATCGCCATCATGGCCGCCTCCGTGTGCGTGAAGGTCTATATGTGGCTGTACAACCGGGCCGTCGGCCGGAAGATCAAATCCGCCGCCATGGAGGCCACCGCCACGGACAGCCTTTCCGACACCGTCTCCACCCTGGCGGTGCTCCTTGCCATGCTCATCGGCAAATGGACCGGTCTGGCGGTGGACGGCTATGTGGGCCTGGTGGTGGCGCTGTTCATCCTGTTCTCCGCCTACAAGGCCGCAAAAGAGACCCTGTCCCCCCTGCTGGGGCAGGCGCCCGACCCGGCGCTGGTGCAGCAGATACGGGATATCGTCCTCTCCAACGACACAGTGCTGGGCGTACACGATCTGGTGGTCCACGACTACGGCCCCGGCCGTCTGATGATCACCCTCCACGCGGAGGTCCCCGCCCACGGGGACATCATGGCCATGCACGATGTGATCGACAATATTGAAAAGGAACTGATGGAGAAGCTCCACTGCCACGCCGTCATCCACATGGACCCCGTGGACACGGACGACGCGTCCATCGCCCGCCTGCGGGAGCAGGTGGCCGCGCTGGTGAAGCAGGTGGATCCCGGTCTGACCATCCACGACTTCCGCGTGGTCCGGGGCACCACACACGATAACCTGATCTTCGACGCGGTGCTGCCCTTCTCCAGCAGCAAGACTCCGGCCCAGGCAGCGCAGGAGATACGCGCTCTGGTCCGCGCCATGGACGGCAATTACTACGCCGTGGTCACGGTGGAGCACAGCTACACGGACTAAGGGCAACACCGCACAGTGAAAGCCGCGGTGCTGCCCGAAAAAAACCGTGCGCCTGCGGCGCACGGATGAGAGCCCTTATTCCTATTCCCACGTCTGCCATATCTCCGGGCAATAGCCCACGGTGGCCTGCTTCCCGTTGCGGACAATGGGTGCGGCGAACAGCTCCGGGTATTCCAGCAGCTTTTCCTCCGCCGCCTGAGGCGTGATGTAGGCCATGTACAGCGCCTCATACGCCCGGCAGTCCTTGTCCACCAGCGCGTCGAAGCTGCCCACGGCCGCCCGGATGGAACGGTACTCCCCCGGCGATACACCCTTGCTCACAAGGTCGATGTACTGGTACTTGATGCGGCGCTCCTTGAACCAGCGCTCCGCCTTTTTCGTGTCGAAGGACTTGCTTTTTCCGAAGATCTGAATATTCATAGCGTATGCTCCTTACAAAAGAAATGGAGGGACAGTATGGACGACACCATCCGCAGGCTGAAGGAATTGACAGACAGCAGCGACAACATCGTGTTTTTCGGCGGCGCCGGCGTATCCACCGAGTCCGGGATACCGGACTTCCGCAGTGTGGACGGCCTGTATCACCAGAAATTCAAATACCCGCCGGAGACCATGCTCAGCCACACATTTTACGAGACGCACACCGAGGAATTCTACGACTTCTACCGGGCCAAAATGCTGGCCCTGGACGCCCAGCCCAACGCCTGTCTCTTATACACATCTCCGAGCCCACGAGACGGAGCTACATCTCGTAT
>ENA-OZLL01000015-OZLL01000015.1-human-gut-metagenome-genome-assembly--contig:-NODE-15-length-36859-cov-6.022552_pt1 | contig 36859 bp, 33 predicted proteins | sample MGYA00244836_ERZ653784 | MGnify/ENA primary metagenome ERZ653784 (study PRJEB26926, sample SAMN06164584) | human gut metagenome | biome: ENVO:00009003; feature: ENVO:2100002; material: ENVO:00002003... | reverse complement strand
CTATAAAGCCTTTCGACTTAGTGCCTAACCTTTTCAGTTAGGAACGTGTCGCACGGTTGTCCGAGCCGTACCCTTCCAGCAGGTTAATCACGCCCCACACCGCAAGGCCCGCGCCCAGGGCCACGACCAGCGTTTGCAGGGTATCTACCGCGCTTGTGAAAAATCCCATGAATTGTTCCTCCTTCATCTGTTCAGGTATGAAAAAAGCCGCCTCTTGGGGCGGCGGACTTCGGGCCAACTTGGCCCGAAGTTATGCGAAGGCGTCCGGGTCGTCTATATCGTCATAGTTCAGGATGTCCTCGTCCTCGTCTATGGCCGGTAGCTCCGCCTCGGTCGCTTCGTAGACGGTATACTGCTCGTTTTCATCGAGCTTTGTCATACGCCGGGTCACAAGTTTGGAAAGGTCAAAGGCGTTTCGCTCCTTGTTGGCCTCGGCGGTGTACTTGTAATTCGGGTGCTTTTTCAGATCGTACTTCGGGGAATAAAAAGGCCGCAGCCCCCGCAGTTGGAGGATGCAGCGGTTTCCGTCCATGGTGGTGAGCTCGTCCATGGTCATAAGCTCCTTGCCGAGCCGCTGGGTGTTCTGCCCGTAGCTCTCCGAGTGGCCCCGTGTCCGGCTCTCCGTGTTCATGGAAATGGTCTCTTTCCCCAAAGCCTCCGAAAGCTCCTTAATGGTGGTATGCTCCCGGCCTCCGAGAAAAATCACGCTGTCCATGTTGCCCATGATGGTCTCCGCATGGTCTTTATACAGGGCCTTTAGCTGGCTCTGTGCCTGCAAGAACATGGTCAGGCTGATTTCCCGGGAGCGGATGACGGCCACGATCTTTTCAAGCTGGGGCACTTGGCCGGTGTTGGCCGCCTCGTCCCACAGCACCCGCACATGATGGGGCAGGCGTCCCCCGTGAACATTGTCGGCCCGTTCACAGAGAAGATTGAACATCTGCGAAAAGGCAAGGGCCACGACAAAGTTATAGGTGGTGTCCGTGTCGGAGATCACGAAAAAGGTGGCGGTTTTCCTGTCGCCCAGGCGGTCAAGCTCCATTTCATCGTAGGACATGATCTCACGGAGCTGGGGAATGTCAAAGGGGGCCAGCCGTGCGCCGCAGGAAATCAGGATGCTGCGGGCCGTCTTGCCGCTTGCCAATTTGTATTTCTTATACTGCCGCACGGCAAAGTGATTTGGCTTGCGCTTTTCCAGCCCGGCCATCATGTAATCCACGGCGTTCTTGAAATTGTCGTCGTCCTCCCGGGTCTCCATGCTGTTTATCATGTCCACAAGGGTATTGATGTTCTTGTCCTCGGGCTTGCCCTCAAAGACGATATAGGCCACAAGCGCACAGTACAAAAGGGTCTCTGCCTTTGTCCAGAACTCGTCGCCCTCCTTGCCGTCGCCCTTGGTGTTGGTAATCAGGGCGTTGATGAATTTCAGAATATCGCTCTCCGTTTTCAGGTAGGCGATGGGGTTATAGTGCATGGACTTTGCAAAGTCCACGCTGTTGAACACCTTGATCCGATACCCCTGCTTCTGTAAGAAGTGCCCCACCTGGCCCAAAATGCTTCCCTTCGGGTCCACGACCACATAGGAGGAATGGGCTTGCAGGAGCTGCGGGGTCAGCCAGAAGCGGGTCTTGCCGCTTCCCGACGAGCCGATGACGCAGGCGTTCAGGTTACGAGCGTTGGCCGGGTTTTTGGGCCGGGTGTTGATCGTCAGATATTCCGTCCCGGTGAGAATGACGTTGTTTTTGAAAACCGGGTCTATGAAGGGCTTGATGTCCTTCGCCGTACCCCACCGGGCGCTGCCGTATTCCACATCCTTTCTGAATTTCTTTGCGTTTTTTGATTTCACATACACAACAAGCCGTATGATGATAGCGCCGATCAGCCCCACAAGCCAGTCCTGGGAGTTGAGGCCCGGCGCAAAGGAGCGAAAGGCGGGGCCGATGGTTTTGACGATATGGATGAGCTTATGTCCCATATCCGCGCCCTCGGCCAGCCGGTAGGCCGTGCCGAGCTTCAGGCAGACCCAAAACACAAAGGCATACGGGAGATTGAGCAGGACATGCCTGCGGATTTTACCTGTCCACATGGCCGACCTCCCGTTTCAGCTCCCGGGCCTTGTTCTCCACGCGGGCCTTTTCTCTGAAGTGCCGTAGCTGCTGCCGGATGGAGGGGCGGCGGGATTTGTTCATCACCCGCTTGCTGTATTCGGAAAGGCAGGCGGTAATCGCGTCAGACTGTCCCGACTTGAAGAACAGCAGGTATTTTTCCGGCGCGACCTTGTAAAAGGCGTAGTCCACATTGAATTTCCGGGCCACCCGGTCAAACTGCCGGGGAGCGCCGACATACTCCGCCGCCTCGGTGCCGGTGCGGTGGTTCATCAGCTTCTTTACCGACTGTCTGCCATGGGGCGTCAGGCCCTTTTGATATGCCTGCTGCGCCATTCGGACGAGCACGGCGGCGAGCCTTGCCAGCGTCCGAGCGGACAACTTGCCGCCGTTGTATAGGATTGCGACAGCCTTGCGTTCCAGTTCCTCCTGCAATCAATCCCTCCTTTCCCGACTTCGGGCCAACATGGCCCGAAGTCGCAGTTCTTCATCGTTCCGTGGCCTTCACCGGGACGGGGCGTTCCGTCTCGGGAGGCTTTGCGCTCAAATCCCGATACGTTTGCAGCGTTTCCCGGATGGATACGGGCTCGGGGTAGGCGAAAATGCGGTGTTCCTCCGGGATGTCCTCTCTGCCGGAATAGACCTCCACAAAGCCTCGGAGCTCGCCTTCAATATAGCCCCCATCCGTAAACGCGCCGCCCTCCATGGCAAGGCAGCGCCCGTAGGCTTCAAAGTCGAAGAAGGCCCGCAGATTATCGGGAATGTCCAGAGCGCCAAGCTCCTCCACGAAATACAGGCCCAAATCTTCCTCGTCCTTGATGTCCGGGTAGAAGTAGTAGCAATCCAGATTTTGCGCCAGATTGATAAGGTCTTTGATGCTGCCGGTCCGTTCTCCCAGCTCCACAGCGGCGGCGAATTTGTCCATATCGTGTTGATCCTCCACCTCTTGCAGAGCGTGGGCCAGGTGGTTTAGCTCGTCGATGCTCTCATACTCACCCAGGCAGTCGTACAGGCCCGGAACATCGGTCTCGTAATCCGTGATGAAGATTTCTTCGTACCGAATACCGTCCACATGGATCTTCTTCAGAAGCGCCTGCACATCTTCCTTCTCAGCCGGTAGCCTCAAATAGGCACCGTCAAGGTAGCCCTCGTTATACCTGCCGAGATTGGTGATAAAGGCTTCAAGCATCATGTTCCTGTCCCTGCCGCTTCACATCCAGGATGCCCGCAAGGGTGGTGGCGGTGATGTTCAGCCGGGCAGCAACGGCAATGTCGTTTTTCACGGCCTCGTCGATTGCCTCCCCACATACTACAAGGACATGAGCCCGCCGGAGCAGGTCGCGGCCCATGTCGATCCCGCTTTTATGCTCCTCCGGGATGGCGTCGTTAAGGATCAGGGGAAGATAGAGGACGGGGCAAAGCGGGGAAAAGCCCGCCTCATACACAGCGCGGCAATAGCCCGCCGCCCGCTGGCCGTCCTTTTCGTGTTCGCCGCTCCACGCGGCGGTGATATATGCCAGGGGCCGTTTCATGGCCGATACCTCCTTTGTTCAGTCGTTGGGGTCAACCCATCTCCCCGCCCTTCCCATTCTTGGGAAGGGAGCGGCTCTGGAGAATCATCCCCGTCGCTTGATGACAGATGGCATATCCGGGGTGGGCGGTCAAGAGCAAAGCCGCCTGCGGCGGTGGCAAAGCCACTCTTGACGGCCCGCGCCCTGATATGCGAAAAAGCAACCGGCGACGGGGAATCATTCAAGAGCCGTGTCATTGGGAGAGAAAGCAACCTCGGGCCAACATGGCCCGAAGTCTCTCTTACTTTTCCTGCTCGGCCTTCTTTTCCGGCTTGGCGATCTCCTTCTGCTTGCCCTTCCACTCGTCCAGAAGTTTCAGAATCTGATCCTTCATTTCACGGGGCGTCTTGTCCTTGCCGAAATACTGGCTGAGCTCCTGACTGGAAATAATCACTTTATCTACCTCCTTTTTTTCTTCGAGCATGATACCGTCGATCACGTCGCCGTTGAGCATATTCTTCTGGTCGAGCTCCCTCATGCGCTGCGCCTGGGAGAGAGAAGGGGCCGACTGCTGGCCCTCAATGGCGATTGCGATATACCGCTGGTTTTTGGGCTTGATGTAGGAAAGCTCCACGGCGGGGGTGAACGCGATCTTTTTCGCGTCCACCATTTTCATAAGGTCCGGGACAAGATCGTTGAGCTTGATATACCGCTGTACCTGCTTGACCGCCATCTTGTTGCGGTCCGCGACGATCTGATTGGATCGCTGGCCGTTCTCCAACTTCGGGCCATCTTGGCCCGAAGTGGCAAGGTCGCCTCGGGCACCCTGCCGCTTGATGGCCTCCAACTGCATTTTCAGCGCCTTGGCTCGCTCGCTGGGGAGGATGCTTTCGCGCTGGGTCGTGTTGTCCTCCACCATCTGTGTGATGGCCTGCTCGTCCGTCAGATTGCGGACGATACAGGGCATGTCCGCAAAACCGGCAAGCTCGCTGGCTTTCATGCGGCGGTGGCCGGAGACCATCTCATACCCGCCGCCCTCCCGGGGACGGACTACGGCGGCATTGGTAATTCCCTTGTCCTTGACGCTCTCCACCATGGCCCGCATTTCATCATCGTCCCGGACCTGGAACGGATGATTTTTGAAGGGGTGCAGTTCCGACAGCTTGATATATACGACCTGCTCCACTTCCTGGGAGCGCGGGGCCGCCACAGGTTCGGCCTTGGCCGGGGCTTCGGCTTTTTGGGCCGGAGGCTCAGTTTTCGTTGGAGTTTTCTCCTTGGGGGTCTTTGCAGCCTTTGGGCTGTCAGCCTTGGCAGGAGTCGCCTTGTCCTTGGGGGATTTGCTCTGCTTCGGTGCTTTGGCCGGGGCCGGAGGTTCCTTTTTGACGACATCCTTGGCCGGGGGCTTTGGCTGCTTCTCGTCAACGGTTTTCGCGGCTTTCCCGGACGCCGCCTCTTTCTCGGCTTTGATCTCGTTGATCTTCTCAAACGGGATCACGACATTCTCCGGCGAAGGAATGTCCTTTTTGCCGGGGCCGGAGGGACCTTCCGCCATCTCAAACAGAGAGGCGGGGCCCTCGTTAGCAGGAGGATCGGGCTTCACTTCCGATACCTCCGGGACGGGAGGAACAGGGTTTTTCTGCTCCACATCCTTGACAGGCGATACCTGATCCGTTGTACTGGCTGTATTGTCTTTTGCCATTTCGCAACCTCCTTTGTTCTGGCATGAAAAAAGGGCCTAACCTTCGTTAGACCCACGGATAAACGGGACGGCACCATCTCCTTCCTTGCGTTTATATAGCAAACGCCGCCCATAGTCTCTCTTGGGCGGCGTATTGATTTCCTATTCAATTTGTGTTATTGTGTAAAAGCATTTGCGGCGGCTGTAAAAAACGTAGATTTTATGCGGGTTTCAGAGTTTGTCGTTATCACTATTCGCACCAAACCAATATAATCCGAACCAAATCTTCTTAATTGGAGATGGGTTCGGATTATTTGTTTATTTCAAGCGTTTTGAGGATACCCATTTCCGTAATGGCGTGGTCAAGCGCCCGGAATCCAAACCAAGAGGGCCAAGAAAATCAAAGCAGAAAACTATGAAAAACATCAAGAGCTGTGAATTCAACATGGACACAGGCTGCGTGGATCTGCAATTTCTGGGCGGCAGCATGATCTCGATTGACTGTGCCGCCGTTGAGAACGAAGTGGCATATAACCGTTTCCAGCGTTCAGAGCTGGATTACCTCATCTACAATGGCCCGCTGACCTACGCCGGCCTTATTCTGAACGGCGACCCGGAGGCAAATCTGAAAGCCGTCACGGAGTACAAGCCCTGCGAAAACTAAAGGAACGCACAAAGGGGGGTGGCGGCTTGCCATCCCTTTACCCTGTCCTGTTTGCGGGTATATACCCAATTTTTGCGCGATATTTTCGGCTTTTTAAGTCGGGTAAACGGAAGATTTTTCGTTGGAAATGCCCTGCGTGACCGGGACTTGTCCGCGCTCTCGCTGTGGGCTGATCCCCATTTTCTCCGGCTCTTGACCGTGTTCTGTATTGTCAGGCGATGTTCCCGTCGCTTCTCTCTTCGTCTGTCTTTGCCGCGTCCCACGCTGCTTTCCATTCGGCGAACCCGCGCTGGCTTTCTTCGCTTTCGCAATAGGCGAGAATATCCGGCAGCAAGATTCTGGCGATGTTCTCAATCTCATGCTGTGGGATGCTACTGTGGTTGATGAGCTTCTTTCGCCTGCTCAGGTTGCACCTCCGAAAAATTGAATTCTGCTGTAACTGCCTTCCTTACAACGAAGGAAGATGTCTTGAGCGTCTTGTGTTGTCGGCTTCTATCGGTTCCTTCGTATCCTTCCTTATTGCTTGACAGGCCGGATTTCCTGTCAAGCAATTTGGAGAGCGAATAGCGGAGCGGGCGCCGCCCGTTCCGCTTTGTGGTAGCCAAGGCGGACAGGCACAAATGCGCCTGTCCGCCTTTTATAGCTCAAACTGAAAGTTGCCTATTGCAAATCAAAAAGAACATTTTCGTAGTCTTTTATATGGTAGCGTATATTTTTACGTCCTTTTTGAATAATGGTGTGTCCCTCTGCTTCTAACTTTTCTTTCTGTTTTTCAATACCACCGGGATATTTTTCGTTTAACTCTCCATTCGCTTTCAGCGTTCTCCAGTAAGGCGTTTCATCATCAGAACGCTGATAGCTTGCCCATGCTGCGATAGAAACAAAAATTCCTGCTGTAATAGGTTCTGTAAAATCTGCGCCATTCAATTCTGCAAAGTATTCCCGTATTTTCCCAATGGTAATTACTTTACCATAAGGGATTTTCTTCATTATTTTGTCATAATCGATTGGTGGGGCGAAGTACATTTTACTTCCACCATATTTCTCAATGCTTTTCTGGTCTGTAATAGTCTGAAACTTTGGCATATCCTTATTGTCATGCAGCATAGCATTAAAATCTTTTTTATCTTCATTAGCCATATTTGCCACCTCCTGCTCTAAGGATAATTCGTTTATCGTTTCTATGCAATGAGACAGTTTGAAAAATCTCGGCATACTGGAATTTGTCACTGAACCTTTTGAAAATGCTTATATGCCAGAATGCCGATAGGAAGGAAATAGGCGCACCAACCTAATAGTGCAATCGTTCCTCCGTTCCCGGTTCCTCCGCTTGCCATGCCTGTAAACACTCCGGTCATCGGCATAATAAAACAGCTGATGAAGAAAACGCCGTGTATCATCATCAGGTATTTTAGACACTTGTCTATTTTAGAATTTGGTTTAAAAGAAAGACCGATAAAAAATGTGGAGAGAGCCATCATTCCGTAACCAAGTAGATCATAATTGAACAGCAGACCGCCGCGCTGATAATCCAATATTCGAGTGGCTTGCTCATTCAAATCCTCCAGACGGATGCTCGTTGTCTGCGCAAAATAGACCAAGAAGATCAGTACCGCATAGATAGCAGCAAAAACAACTCCGATATTGGCAGAAACCCGTCGATTCTCGCAACTTTCATGTTGAAAGCCCACTGCCATCATGATATATCCCAAAGGTAAAAACATACACACAATGTATGAGCCAAACGGGAAATCGGCGATCATACATACGGAAAAAAGCAAGACCGTTATTGCGACAATTGCTGCACCGATTTTAGGAATTGTTCTGTTCATCTGTTTTCCTCCACAAATTCCGATTTGCCGCTCTAAACTAAAAACAATTTTACCACGGATTCATGGCTTCTTCAATGCAGGACATTGACATCACGGCAGAATTCCAAACGTATCTGCCAGAATCACCCTCGCTTGAAAAAAGGGTGACTCTGTGAGATGGAAACCAGACGTGGCAAGCAGGGCAAAGCGGGTCCCACTTTGCCGCTTGCCAGGGCGGCCCCCCTGAAACCCCGAACGGTTAATGGTTCGGATTTGGATTGCCTCGCTGCACCAGTACGAGTGTCCATATGGGCACTCGTATTTTTTGTAGCATATTCGCTTCCTTGCTGCACCCCCTTCCGGTACCATTCGCCCGCTTTTTAAAACGCATTCCCGCTGCAGTCCCATTGGGGTGGAACCGCTCCAGAAAATCGGCGCATTCCTGCCGCCATGGACTACCGCGCATGCCAAATCTATGCTATAATTTAATGAATACTATGGCAAGCGATTGGGGCATGTGCGGGTTTTGCAGCCCTTCAAACCAACATGTCATTCGATGTTGGTATTTGATGCATTCAAATGGACAGGAGGCGAAACAGATGCGTGATTTTTGGTCACAGTATGTGCAAACCACCGGAGAATTATATCGCAGCCGGAGTTTGCGTTTTCACGACGGCAATAAGGAGCTGTGGCTGCGGGCAATCGGTGCAAAATGTGGAGATCATGTTCTGGAGGTTGGCTGCGCGGGCGGCGCATTCTGCCACCGTCTACTGCAATACAGGCCCGGCATCCAAATGACAGGGCTTGATCGTGATGCGGGGCATATTGCATTTGCCCGGGAAAAGACACGCGCGCTTGGTCTTCATTGCGATTTTGTAAATGCAGATGCAACCGCAATGCCCTTTGCGGATCGTACATTCGACGTTTGTTTTTCTCACACTGTTGCCGAGCATGTTCCGCATGAACCCTTCTTTGGAGAGCAGTTCAGGGTGCTGAAGCCCGGTGGGCGAATCTCCGTCCTTTCCGTCCGTTCCCGACTCGGCGTGAAGGAAAACGGAGCTCCCATAAGCGCGGCAGAGCAGGCGCTTATCGAAAAGGCATGGAATGGTTCAGACCGCTTTCCGGGCAGTGAAACCATCGGCGCCTTTGAGATGGATGAGCACCAATATCCGCGCGAGCTGGAAAAAGCAGGGTTTGTTCATGTAAATGTGAGCCTGTTTACCGTGATGGATTATGCGCCTGACAACGCTTCCGTTTCGGACACGCTTGCAATCGAGCAAATCGAATGCCGGCGGCTAAGCAATATAGATGCTGTGCGAAAGGCGCTCCACATAAACCCCTGCGCGCTGAGCGAAGCAGAGCAATTTGAACTGCTTACGCTGATAAACGCGCGTTTCGACAAGCGCATCGCCCAATACCATGCCGGTGAGCGTTTGTGGGATTTTTCATCGATAACGGTGCTTGTTGCGGAGGGTATAAAACCATGCTGAACCTGGTGCTCAAGAAAACCCTGCAGGGGAAGATCCTCGACATTGGCGGAGGCGGGGAAGGGGTAATCGGCCGAATTTATCAGGCGCAGGTCACAGCCATTGACAACCGGCAGGAAGAGCTTGACGAAGCGCCTGACGGGTTTCGGAAGCTCCTGATGGATGCGCGCGCTTTGGCGTTTCCCGACGCCTCTTTCGACCATGTCACCGCGTTTTATGCACTGATGTATATGCCAAAGCCCGTGCAGGCGCAGGCTGTTGCCGAGGCAGCGCGGGTGCTGCGGAGCGGCGGGGAATTTCATATTTGGGATGCCAACATTGTTTCCGCCAGCCCGGAACCGTTTTGGGCCGAACTTACCATCGATGCAAACGGCGAATCCATTGAGGTTACATACGGAATTGTGATGGAAAACGCCCGGCAGGATGCCGCGTATTTCACCGCGCTGTGCAGTGCTGCAGGGCTTCGCCTCGTGGAACAGAAGGGTGCCCCGGATGGATTTTATCTTCGTTTTATTAAATAATGGAATAAGGAGCCACTGCAATGAACCCTATTCCTGCAATTCAAAGCATGAGCCGCTGGGAATCATATTTTTCCGCGCCGGAAGGCAGCTCCGCGTTCCAATTTCTGTATGGGAAGGGCAGCAAAGCGCTGCAGACAGAACGCTACCGCCGCGTACTTCGCGGTTTTGCGGCCCGTTTCGGAGAATTCCCCGTAGCGCTCATCAGCGCGCCCGGCCGCACCGAGCTTTGCGGGAATCACACCGATCATCAGCATGGCCGCGTGCTTGCAGCGGCAGTCTCGCTTGACCTTATTGCCGCCGTGCGCCCCAATGAAGGGAGCACCATGCGCGTCTGCTCGAAGGGCTTCGGTGAGGCCGCCGTTTCCCTTGAAAATCCTGCCCCCTGTGCTGTGGAATGCGGCACCTCCGCAGCGCTTGTCCGCGGCGTTGCGGCCGCGCTGCGGCGTGCAGGGTTCCGGACAGGCGGCTTTGACGCCTTCATCCTCTCTGATGTACCGCAGGGAAGCGGGCTTTCCTCCTCCGCGGCATTTGAAATCCTGCTCGGCACAATTCACAACATATTGTTCAACTCTGGCACAATTCCGCCCATCGAATTGGCAAAAGCCGGGCAAGCCGCCGAAAATTCCTACTTTGGGAAGCCCTGTGGGCTGATGGATCAGGCTGCCTCTGCGCTCGGCGGGGCGCACTGCATCGATTTTGCCAATCCGGACCGCCCGGATGCCCGCAAGGTTCCCTGCGATTTTGCCGCCCACGGCGTTTCGCTTTTTATTGTGAACGCAGGCGGCAGCCATGCAGGACTTACGCAGGAATATGCCGACATCCCTGCGGAAATGTGTTCCGTTGCAGAATGCTTCGGCTGCAAGGTATTGGGCGAGGTATCCCCCGCAGCGTTTCGCGCAGAACTTCCTCTGCTGCGCGGGCGCATACCCGACCGCGCCCTTCTGCGCGCAATGCACTTTTTTGCGGAAAACGAACGCGTGCTGCAAATGGCGGAAGCATTGCAAACGGGGGACATGGAGGCTTACCGCAAAGGCATGCTGGCTTCCGGCGCATCCTCTATGGCGTTGCTGCAAAATGTTTATCCGGTTTCCTCCGTTGCAGAGCGGAGCCTGTCCCTTGCGCTCGCACTCGCGGAAAATTGCCTCGGCCCGTGCGGCGGCGCATGGCGTGTGCATGGCGGCGGCTTTGCGGGCACAATCCAGGCTCTTGTGCCGGATGCACAGGCGGATTCCTTTCGCGCTCAGCTTGGAAGCGTATTCGGGGCTGAACATTGTGCGCCGCTTATGGTGCGCCCCGTAGGCGGCTGGGCGCTGTCCCCGATGCGCTTTTTTCATAGTTGATACGTTTTTTATCATTTTCTTCTTGCAGGAAGCTTATTTTGAACTTGCAGGCAGTCTTCCTGCTTTTTTAATTTCTAATCTTTTTTTCGCCTTTCAGTCCTGCATGTTTCATGCGATTACCATTTTTCAAGAATTTACTTCCTGGATTTCCTGCATTTATTGTCTGTTTTCCGGTGTTTCCCCGCTCGAAATAAATGTATTTTAATTCACATTTTTTATTATTATACTCCCTTAAGAACGCTGCATCTTGATTGAAAAACGTGTATTTTTCTTAATTTCCTTAACATAACGCATTTTTGTCGACAACAAACTATAAATCCCACGCACAAAGTATACAATTGATATTGACATATCAACGCAACGGATTTATGATATCCATGGTGACTGGGGCGCCCCTGATCGCCTACGGTCATCCAACTCTCGAAACATTAATACGGAGGTCAAACCATGAACGCTTACATTCAGGAAGTACTCGACAAGGTAAAAGCGCGCGATTCCCACGAGCCGGAGTTTATCCAAACCGTTGAAGAGGTCCTTACCTCGCTGGAGCCCGTAATCGAGCAGCACCCGGAATATCAGAAAACCAGCCTGCTCGAGCGGTTGGTTGAGCCCGAACGCACCATTGAGTTCCGCGTGACTTGGGTCGACGATGCTGGCAAGGTTCAGGTAAACCGCGGCTATCGCGTACAGTTCAGCAGTGCCATCGGCCCTTACAAGGGCGGTCTGCGCTTCGCCCGCAACGTGAACCTGTCCGTCATGAAGTTCCTTGGCTTTGAACAGACGTTTAAAGATAGCCTTACCTCTCTGCCCATGGGCGGCGGCAAGGGCGGTTCCGACTTCGATCCCACCGGTAAGAGCGATATGGAAATCATGCGCTTCTGCCAGGCGTTCATGACTGAGCTCTATCGCCACATCGGCCCCGACGTAGACGTTCCCGCGGGCGACCTTGGCGTAGGCGGACGTGAAATCGGCTACCTGTTCGGCCAGTATAAGCGTCTCGTTGGCGCTTATGAGAACGGCGTTCTCACCGGCAAGGGCCGCTCTTTCGGCGGTTCTCTGATCCGCCCCGAGGCAACCGGCTTCGGCGCTGTGTACTATCTCTGCGAAGTGCTCAAGCATGAGAACGATTCCATCGAAGGCAAAACAATCGCTGTTTCCGGCTTCGGCAACGTGGCTTGGGGCGTTTGCAAGAAGGCCGCCGAGCTCGGCGCAAAGGTTGTCACGCTCTCCGGCCCGGACGGTTACATTTACGATCCGGACGGCGTTGCGACTCCTGAAAAGCTCGACTATATGCTTGAGATGCGTGCCTCCAACCGCAACCGTGTTCAGGACTATGCTGACAAGTTCGGCGTACAGTTCATCCCCGGCCAGAAGCCCTGGGGACAGAAGGTCGACATCTGCATGCCTTGTGCATTCCAGAACGAAATCGGCATGAAAGAAGCGGACCAGATGCTCGCCAACAACCTCAAGTATTATATTGAGGTTGCCAACATGCCCACCACCAATGAAGCGCTGTTCTATCTCATGCAGAAGGGTCTCATCGTTGCGCCTTCCAAGGCTGTCAACGCGGGCGGCGTTTCCGTTTCCGGCCTCGAGATGAGCCAGAACTCCGAGCGTCTTTCCTGGTCTGCCGAAGAGGTGGATGCACAGCTGCACAACATCATGAAGAACATCTATGCTGCTTCTGTGCAGGCGGCAGAAGAATGCGGCCTTGGTTACAACTTGGTTGCCGGCGCAAACATCGCAGGCTTCAAGAAGGTTGCCGATGCCATGATGGCACAGGGCCTTGTCTGATTCGGATAACCCTAAGAAAAAGCAAAAAGCAGGGCGGATCCAAAGGATCCGCCCCTGCTTTTGCCGCATCAATGCGTAGCAGGTTTGCTTTTCCGCTTTGGAAGTGCGGAAGCCGGAATTTCGCCGGAACGCTCCAATGCGATGCGGGTGATGATGGGGCCAACCAGCTCATAGATCAACGTCGCGCAAAGCACAACGGCGCGAATCTCCTCACCGTATTCCGGCAGCTTCGTAATAACCACCTGTGCCATGCCAACGGCTACGCCCGCTTGCGGCAGCAGCGTCAGGCCAAGGTATTTCCGGATTTTAGGCTCGCTTTTCACAACGCATGCCCCAATCCGCGCCCCAAAATACTTGCCCAGGGAACGGGCGAGGATGTAAAGCAGGCCGAGCAGCCCAACCGTGGTAAGCACCTGCACATCCAGCTCCGCGCCGGAAATGATGAAAAACAGCATGAACAGCGGAGGCGTCCAACGGTCCACGCCCTCAATCAACGCCTCAGAATCCTCTCTGAGATTCACCATTGCAGCGCCGATGGCCATGCAGGTCAAAAGCGGGCTTAAACCATACCTGTCCGCAATTGCCACACCTGCAAGCACCGCCGCAATCATCAGCGAAAGGCGGTTTGCACGGGAGTGGAAGAAGCGCAGCAGGAACGAAAGCACCGTGCCGAGCGCCGCGCCTGCAATGAGGGAAAGCACAATCTCCAATAAAGGCGAAACAAGCATGTTTTGCAGCGTGGGCACAGCGCCGCTCGTAAGGGATTGCGCCATGGCAAGCGATATGGCAAATGCCGCCAGGCCGATTGCATCATCCATTGCAACGACGGAAAGCAGCGTGTTCGTCATCGTGCCCTGTGCGCGGTATTGCCGCACGACCATCAACGTGGCCGCCGGTGCGGTTGCAGTAGCAATTGCGCCGAGCGTAAGCGAAAGCGGCAGATCAAATCCACAGACGATCAGCACCACATCCACAAGCGCAAGCGCAGAAAGCGCCTGAAACACCGTGATGATCAAAGCCCTCGCGCCCACGCGCTTCAGGCTTTCGCGCTTGAACTCGCCGCCAATGGAAAAGGCGATGAACCCAAGCGCAACGCTTGTGATCTGCGCAACGCCAGCAAGCGTGCCTTCATTCAACAAGTTCAGGCAATACGGCCCCACTGCAAGGCCCGCAATCAGATATGCCGTAACATTCGGTAGATTTACTTTTTTCGCAAGGCGCGTCAGCAATAGTCCCAAAGCCATTGCAGCAGCCAAACAAAGCAACGTATTCATGGTCTGTTTTTGATTACTCCTTCAAAATGCATAACCGGAACGGAGAACATTACGCCTGTGTTCGGTTCGTCAAAGCTGCCGCATTCGGCTTGAATTGCCTCCTTTGCCTTAAGGACCATCTCATCCTTCATTACGGCAAGCACCATCTTGCCTTCCCCCGTTTCCTCCGTGTTGAACAGGCTGCGCAAAGAGCCAAAAAATGCGGGCGCTTCCCCGCTTGTTGCAAGCATATGCGCCATGCCCTCACAGTTCACCACCGTCGCACCGTTAACGCCCGCTTCTGAAAGCCGCGCCAGCACCGCCGGAATCCGATCCGTCCGGTTCGTAATGAAATACAGCAGTTGCATCTGCCACTTCTCCTTCCCACATGAGATTCTCATATGTTATACGCTTTTATTTTTAGTTTGTCAATATATTTATAAATAGAAAATATTTTTCTAAATTCAGCTTTCTCCCAAAAACAAAAAGCGGACGAAACCGATTCGTCCGCATAAACCGCGTTTTGCGCGCTTAGGACTCCATGATATCCCGGATTTCACGCACAAGGCTGCCAAGATCCTTGCAGCCCGCAAGCGCACTGTTCACATGGGAAACATGCACATGGTCGTCTTTGTCCACCCGCGCATATCCCTGCATCGGGTTGACCGAAAAGCGGTAGGCCTGCTTCGCATCCGGACTTTGCGTCAGGAAAAACAGGTAAACCTCGCCTTCTTCCAATGCAGGGGCGTTCGCTTCGCCATATGAAAGCGCCTTAAGCGTACTCGCATCCACAAGATTTGCGCTCATAGCCGGAGCATACACAAGGTCAACCGAATCTCCGTAATTGAGTGCGCCCTTCAAAACGCCGTAGGCTTCCACCTGTGCAAGGGCGGCGGGCAGCGTGTTTTCAATGATGGTGCCATCCGCCTGAGACCGAAACGCCATATCCTTGACCGGGGAAATGGATGCAACACGGCCGATGAAAACCTCATCTGCCGCGTCGACGAGCGCGCCGAGCTCCTTGTAATAATACGTGATCGCCGGCGCAGTAATCACAGCATCCATCCGCTCGATATCGCGTTTAATGTCGGAAAGCGCAAGCTGCGTTCCCGCAAATGCAACCGTTCCGTTTTCAGAAACGGGCAGCGGCGCATCGGAAAGAAGCTCATAGCGGCGCATATCCTCGGTGTGGTACATCTCTTCGCCTTCCGCAAGGTAGAGAAGATAGGTCTCGCCTTCCTTCATCGCGCCCTGCGTGCAATGGATGATATCCCCCGCTTGCGCACAACCCGCCACAACTTCTTCCACGGAAAGATCGTAGCAGGTATCGCCTTCGCTGTTGATGTGGGATTGCACGCACTCGCCCATCACCACAAGCGCCGCGTTTTTATAGATGCGCTGCACATCGGAAAGCGCGCGTTCGTCGGAGAGCTGAGCTCCAACAGGAGTCGCGCAGGCGCAAGCGAAAGCGCCCACAGCCAAAGCCATCGCAACGGGTTTCCAAAAGGATTTCATGCCGCGCCCCCTTCCCGTTAGAATTCATAGTTTGTTCATCACTCTTATCATAGACGATTTTGCGCCCCAAAAGGTTGCACAAAAGTAAACATATTATTAATTTCGCCTTAAATTCCCGTTTCAATTCCGAAAAACAATGCGCCAAGGCCCGAATTTACATCTCGCGCCTGCCTTCCACGGCCTTGAGCAGGGTCATTTCATCCACGTATTCCAAGTTGCCTCCTATCGGGATGCCGTGCGCAATCCGCGTGACGCGCACGCCCTTAGGCTTGAGCAGCCGCGCGATGTAGGAAGCCGTTGCCTCCCCTTCCACATCCGGATTCGTTGCAAGGATGACCTCGTTCACGCCTTCCTGTTCCACACGTTGAAGCAGTTCCTTGATGCGGATGTCGTCCGGCCCGATGCCGTCCATGGGGGAGATGGTACCGTGCAGCACATGATATTTCCCACGGAACTCGCGAAGCTTCTCCATTGCAAATACATCCCGTGCATCGCGTACCACACAAAGCACATCGCTTTTGCGCGCCGCATCCGCGCAGATGGCGCATGGTTCAACATCGGTATAGTTCCCGCAGATCGGGCAATAGCGCACAGTGTCACGCGCGCGCGTAATCGCCGCTGCAAGTTCCCGCGCATTTCCTTCCGGCATATCCAAAATATGGTATGCCAAGCGCTGCGCGCTTTTCGCACCGATGCCGGGCAAGCGTGCGAGCTGCATTGTGAGCGCGTTAATTGCTTCGATGCTCATCCTGCTGCGCGCTTAGAAGCCAAGGTTCATGCCGCCGGTCACGCGGTTCATCTCGCTCGTCATGGTTTCATCCGCCATGCGCAGCGCCTCGTTGACCGCTGCGAGTACAAGGTCTTGCAGCATCTCCACATCGTCCGGGTCAACGCAGGCAGGATCGATCTCAATCGACTTCACAACTTTGCTGCCGAGCACTGTGGCTTTCACCACACCGCCGCCTGCCGCGGCCGCGAATTCCCGTTCGGAAATCTCCTGTTGCAAGCGCTGCACATCCTGCTGCATCTTCTGCGCCTGCTTCATCAGCTGCTGCATGTTGCCGCCCATGCCGGGGAAACCGCCTCGTGCCATATAAAAACCTCCTGCGAGCTGGCCATTACGCCAAAGTATATTCTAACAAGGTATTATACCATATGTGGTATCCGTTCTACAACATTTTGCGCAAAATCCTGCATAAGCCGCCGAAATTTGCACGTTTATTCCACGATCTCCAGCATATCGCCGAACGCCTTGCGGGCCGCTTCCTCCAAAGAAGGCGAATTCCCGGCATCCTCGCCTGCCATCGCCACGCGCAGCTTCATGCCGCCTGCCGTGCCGGCAAGCGCCTCCGCGGCCAGCTTAAAGTTCTCCGGCTTGACAAACGCATCATAAAACGGCTTTTTCTCAAAGCGGACGATGAGCGTATCGCCATCGCGCTGCCAGTCCGCCGCTTTGAGTGCAAGCACGGCAAGCGTTGGGTTCGTCTTTTGCAGCGCTGTGCGCGCGGCATCCCAAAGCGCTTTCTCGTTTCCCCCCGGTGCGGCCGGCCTCTCTGCGCGTTTTTGCGGCGCCTCCTCAGGCGGGGCGGGCGGCGCATCGTCATCCGATGGGGGAATATATTCGGCCTCGTCTGCGGGTTCGGGCGCATCCTCCCAGGGGGGCACATCCTCTGCCGCACGCTTTGCGGGCGTTGTGGCAGCCTTTGGCGGAGCGCTTTGTGCAGGCACACCGCTTTTCAGTTTCTGTTCCAGCTGTTCTACCCGTTCAAGCAGGATTTCAAGGCTTTGCGGTTCCTCTTCCGGCGTGGTAATGCGCACAAATGCACATTCGAGCTGCACGCGCGGCAGCGCCAGATAGCGCAGGTTGGAAAGCGCGCCGAGCAGCACATCAATCGCCCGGGAAAGGCGCTTTTCGCCACAGTGTGCGGCCTGTTCCTCATAGCGGCGCATTGCGTCCTCCGTACAATCCAGGATATCGCTGCAATGGCCGCAGAGCTTTGCGAGCAGCAGCGCGCGGAAATGCCGCGCAAGATCCTGCGTGAACACCGAAAGATCGCGCCCCTCATTCACCACGCGCTCGAGCAGGCGCAGCGCGCCGTCCCGGTCGCCCGCGATGAGCGCCGAAGCGACATCGAACAGGAAATCGCTTTCCATGCTGCCGAGCACGCCGTAAACGTCCTCCGCCGCAACGTTGCCGCCGCAGAAGGAAATGCACTGGTCCGCAAGCGAAAGCGCATCGCGCATACCGCCCTCCGCCGCGCGGGCAATGGCAACCATGCCCTCCGGCGCAATGGATGCACCCGCGCTTTTCAGCACGCTTTCCATGCAGGAAACGATGTCCTCCACGCGAAGGCGGTGGAAGTCAAACCGCTGGCACCGGGAAACGATCGTTGCCGGGATGCTCTGCGGCTCTGTTGTGGCCAAAATGAACACGACATGCGCGGGCGGCTCCTCCAGCGTTTTTAAAAGCGCGTTGAAAGCGCTCTTGGAAAGCATATGCGCCTCGTCGATGATATACACCTTCACGCGAAGGTCAAGCGGCGCGAAACGCGCCTTATCAATCAGCGCGCGCATATCCTCCACGCCGGTGTTGGAGGCTGCGTCCAGTTCAATGATGTCCACGCCGCCGGTTTCCGCAATGCGGCAGCTCGGGCATTCCCCGCAAGGCTCGCCGGCTATGGGAGCATCACAGTTGAGCGCCTTCGCAAAGATCTTCGCCGTGCTGGTCTTGCCCGTTCCGCGCGTGCCCGTAAAGAGATATGCATGCGCCACATGCCCTTCCAGAATCTGGTTCTTCAGGATGGTGGTAATGTGCTCCTGTCCGATCACGTCCTGAAAGCGCTTCGGGCGGTATTTTCGGTATAACGCCTGGTATGCCATAGGTCTCCTCCGTTCTTAGTACAATTCTATCATTTCGCGCATTGCATTGCCATAGTTTTAAAAATGCAGTATAATATTTCGGAATGATTTTGAACGCTTTAAGGAGACTTCACCATGGAACAGCAACGCAAAAAGATCGTGTTAAGCGGCATCCAGCCCTCCGGCTCGCCGACGCTCGGCAACTATGTGGGCGCGCTGCGCAACTGGGCGCTTTTGCAGACGGATGACCGTTTCTGCTATTATTGCGTGGCCAACCTGCACGCCGCCACCGTCCGGCAGGATCCGGATGAGCTCAGGAAGCGCGCGTTTGATACGGTCGCGCTGCTGCTGGCCTGCGGCGTCGACCCCAAAAAATCCGTGGTATTTGTTCAATCCCATGTAAAGGAGCATGCCGAGCTCAACTGGGTGCTCGCATGCAGCACTTATATGGGCGAGCTCAACCGCATGACGCAATTCAAGGACAAATCGCAGAAACATACGGACAACATCAACGCGGGCCTTTATACGTACCCGGTGCTGATGGCGGCGGATATTCTGCTTTATCAGAGCGACCTTGTGCCCGTGGGCGATGATCAGAAACAGCACATTGAGATCACACGGGACATCGCTATCCGATTCAACAAGGTGCACGGCGAAACCTTCCGCATTCCGGAAGGCTATATCCCCAAGGTGGGCGCGCGGTTGATGAGCCTTCAGGATCCTACGCAGAAGATGAGCAAGTCGGACCCAAACCCGAACGGCTACGTTGCCATCATGGACGATCCTTCTGTGATCCTGAAAAAATTCAAGCGCGCCGTGACGGACAGCGACGGCCTCATTCAATTTGATCCTGTGAACAAGCCCGGCGTATCCAACCTGCTGGCGATCTACACGACCTTCACCGGCAAAACGTTGCCGGAAGCCGAAGCGGAATTTGAAGGCAAGGGCTATGGCCACCTCAAAACCGCTGTGGCGGATGCCGTGATTGAGGAGCTTACGCCCGTACAAAACGAATTCAAGCGCCTTGTTTCGGACGAAGCCTACATCCGCAGGATCATGGAGGATGGTGCGGAGCAGGCGCGCATCGCCGCAGCGGCAACGCTTGCAAAAGCGTATCATGCCATGGGGTTTGATGCGTAGAAACGAAAAACACACGCGGGCGGCTCGGTTGAGCCGCCCGCAGTTTGGTATAAACGGATTTTATTACGTCTCTTTTTCGCACGCATGGCAGAATGCCTCCACAATTTCGCGCGCATATTTCCGTTGCTGTGGTGTGCACCGCGCAAGCAATGCAGATATTTCTTCTCCGTCTTCTGTTTCAGGCAGCAGCAAAGCATTGGGTGTCATCATAAGCATCTCACAAATGCCAAACATCGTCTCTAAGGACATCCCTGTTGCCCCCCTTTCAATGTCTGCGATGAACTTCACCGACAGTTCCAAGCGTTCTGCCATGTTTTCCTGTGTATAGTTCAAGCGTTGCCTTTTACAGCGAATTCGCTCACCAACCAGTTTTTTATTATATTCCCACATGTGAACCTCATAATATCAGTCATTTCACTTTCATTATGAATTTCATACTGCTTGATTATAATGAGTTTTAAGTGTATAATTAATACTATAAAAAAGTATTTTGGGGATTAACTATGTCTTTTTGTTCCTGCGATCATATGCCGCATCCCGAGTTTGAAAAAATCGACCAACTGTTTGAACGTTATATCGAATCAAATGAATACGACCGGTTTGAAGGCTGCTTCATGCACATCATCCGTTGTGCGTACGGTGCCGGCTATCAAGCCGTTCTTGAAAAAGAGGACAAAGCATAGTTTCGAGGATTGCTCTAATCCGGCAGTGGAACAATCCTCAGTCATGCCTGCGGCATGCCGGCGTCTTTGCCAAAGGAGCCTTTTTGGTTGCTGCTCCCCAAAGCCCCTTTTTTGAAAGGGAGGCGGCGCCCGCAATGCGGGATGCAGCGAGGCGGAAGGCCCGTGACCTGCCCGCAGGCAGGTCGTTCGGGCCGTCTCCCGGTCCGAATTTCCGGCTGAAACCTGCAAGGCGGCCGCTTCTGCGGCAACATGGCGCAACCTTTGCGAACTGTGCGCAATTTGCACGGTCTTGATGGGGGGATTGCCGTTTCAGCGCGGCCTTCACGCTTTCCGTTCCAGTTCCCGCACGGTAGGTTCGCTTAAAATCTCCCCGTTTATGCTGAAGCGCGAGCCATGGCACGGACATTCCCAAGTGCGGTCATCCGGATTCCATTCCAAGCGGCAACCGAGGTGCGGGCAGCGCGATGACAGGATGTGCGCCTCCCCCGATTCATCCCGGTAAACAGCATACTTTTCCCCCTCATGCTCCACGATGGATCCTTCGCCGCGCGGGAGGGCGGAGAGCGTCTCCTCCGGCAGGGAAAACGCCTCTTTTGCAAGCCCTGCGATGGTGTTCCCCGCATCGCCCGCAAGATTTTTCATGCTCGGCAGCAGTTTAAAACGCTGTGGGTCGTAAATGCTGTCCTCCTCCACCGCTTCCCCGGCAATCATTGCCGCAATGCGCGCCGCTGCAACCATCGCGTTTGTAATACCCCATTTATTGAACCCTGTTGCAACATACCAGTTTGGGGTTTCCGCACTATACCGGCCGATATAAGGCACTTCGTCCGCCGTGCGGCAATCCTGTGCAGACCATTGGGCGATGAGCTCGCACTCCGGATAGAATTTGCGCGCAATGGAAAGCAGCTCCCGGTACTTTCCGCCGGCGGTATTTTTTCCGCTGCGCACATCATAGGCCGCAAGGATGAGCGCATCCGCATCCTGAAAGCGTGCGCCGCGAAAAGAAAGCGCCCCCTGCTGCGCATCGATATACGCGCCTGAAAGCGGCGGTGCGCCGCGCAGCGCAATGGCAAAGGAACGCTGCTGGCTCATGCGCAGGAAATAATATCCGGGAATGTTGATGATGGGATAATGGCACGCAAACACAACGTGTTTCGCCTGCACCGTTCCTTCCGCAGTCAGGACGCACATGTCTTCCACGCCCGTAACCCGCGTTTGTTCAAAAATCGCTGCGCCCATTTCCTCCGCGCGTTTTGCAAGCCCGCGCGCAAACGCCAACGGGTCAAACCGGGCCTGATCCGGAAAGCAAAGCGCTCCGTCCACAGGGAAGGGGAGCTTTGTGACCTCGGAAAGCACCGCATTCAGCCCAAGGCGCCGCGCGGCCTCCGCTTCATCCCGCAAAGCAGCCATACCGTCCCGCGAATACACATATGCCGAGCACCGCGTAAAATCGCATGCAATCCCTTCCTTTTCAACAAGATAAGCATACTCCTCCACTGCCGCTGCGTTGCATTGGGCATATTCCTTGGCCTTCGTGCGGCCGAACTCGCTGAGGAGCTTTGCATAGATCAGCCCATGCTGTGCCGTCACCTTCCCCGTGGAGCCGCCCGTCGTTCCGCTGCCGACCGCGTCCGCCTCCAGAACACAGCACGCAATCCCGCGCTCGCGCAGGCGGTATGCCAAAAGCACGCCGGTCAACCCGCCGCCGATGATGGCTGCCTCTGTTTCCATATCGCCCGCAAGCTGCGGGCGGCGCGTTTCCTCCCCGTTCTTTTCCCGCCAAATTGAAGCCATGTGTTTCCCTCCCGAACTGCATCTTACAGCTTATCGTTTCCCAAAGAGGCGCGCTTTATGATTGCTTCCATCCCCCAAAAACACCGAAAATCGGCCAATGTATTGACAATTTTTCATACTTGTGCTATGCTTAGCAAAGAATTAAATATGCCTTATCAAGAGTGGTTGAGGGACGGGCCCTGTGAAACCCGGCAACCTGCGCGTGCGCAAGGTGCCAATTCCCGCGGCAATAGCCGAAAGATGAGCGAAGCAATACAATCGTCTCGTTTTTCGCGGGGCGTTTTTGTTTGCCCCAAAGAATGAGAAACCTCACTCCCCCAAAGGCACAAAAAAGGAGAAACTATGGAAAAGCGCTTATTTACCTCTGAATCCGTGACGGACGGACATCCTGACAAAATTTGTGACCAGCTTTCCGATGCGGTGTTGGATGCCTGCCTCGCGGAAGACCCACAATCCCGCGTTGCCTGCGAATGCTGCGTAACGACCGGCCTTGCGCTTGTGATGGGTGAAGTCACCACGAACGCTGTGCTGGATATTCCCGCACTTGTGCGCAGCGTCATCTGCGACATCGGGTATGATGACGCCGCTTACGGCTTTGACGGCAAAACCTGTTCCGTGCTCGTGGCGCTCGGCAAGCAATCCTCGGACATCGCCATGGGCGTGGACCGTTCCCTTGAAGCCAAGGCCGGCGAAACGACGGATTTTGCGACCGGCGCGGGCGATCAAGGCATGATGTTTGGCTATGCCTGCAATGAAACCCCGGAATACATGCCGCTCCCGATCTATCTCGCCCATGCGCTTACGCGCAAGCTCAGCTCTGTGCGCAAGAGCGGCGCGCTTCCCTTCCTCCGCCCGGATGGCAAGGCACAGGTGAGCGTGGAATATGAAGGGGATACACCCGTGCGTGTGGATACGGTCGTTGTCAGCACGCAGCACGATCCGGATGTGACGCAGGAAGCCATCCGTGATGCCGTGATTGCTGAAATAATCCGCCCCGTTATCCCGGAAACTCTGATGGATGCAAACACGCGCATCCTTGTCAACCCAACGGGCCGCTTTGTCATCGGTGGGCCGCACGGCGATTCCGGCCTTACGGGCCGCAAGATCATTGTGGACACGTATGGCGGCTATGCGCGGCACGGCGGCGGCGCGTTCTCCGGCAAAGACCCCACCAAGGTGGATCGCAGCGCAGCCTATGCGGCGCGGCACATCGCAAAGAACATCGTGGCGGCCGGGCTTGCCGAACGCTGTGAAATCCAGCTTGCCTATGCGATCGGCGTGGCGCAGCCCGTATCCGTGATGGTGGATACGTTCGGCACAGGAAAGGTCTCCGACGGGAAGCTCACAGAAGCTGTAAAAGCAACGTTCGACCTCAGGCCTGAAGCGATCATCAGCCGTCTTGACCTCAGGCGCCCCATTTACCGCCGCACTGCTACCTTTGGGCACTTCGGCGACCCTTCCATGCCATGGGAGCAGCTGGACATGATAGAGGCCATTCAGAACGCCTGCAAATAAAGAGAAACGCAAAGCGGGAGCCATCCGCAGACGATGGCTCCCGCTTTTATGCACATGCAATTTTCTTCTTTGTGTTCCCTTATGCCCTTGAAGACGCCGGGGTAGGCGGCGTGCCGACGGGCACAAGCCCTTCCGGCACAGCTTCTCCCGCCTGCAGGGCAGGGCCCGTGCCGATGTCAATCTCTGCCGGATTTCCTTTGTAGCGATCCGTATACAGCAGCTTGCTTTCCTCCTCCACGCGCTCACCGTTTACGTATTTATCCAGGTACGCCTCCGCAATATAGCCCGCGCGTTGCTCAATCCGCTCCTTCTGGTAGCCCGTCGGAATCGAGGTGACGTTGGTATAAACCGTTTCCGCCTCGCGCGAGATTACCTCGGTGATCTCACTGCGCGATTTATAGGTGACGCCTTCCGGCAGCGGTTCGCCATACACATAAACTGTGATCTGGTATCGGCTGCTGCGCCCCTCCACATTCTTAACCTCCGCAAAAATGAACAACGGGTATTCGGTATTGTTCTGGAACACAAAGTCAATGCCGCGCGTATCCACCGTTGCATCCAGCCCAACATCCACATAGTCGGACGGAATGGTGTGCGCACGCCGGTCCACAATCGCAATATCCGCGCCCTCATCCATATTTGCGCCTGCACAAAGCAGCGCGTTGTAAAGCGTCGTGCTCGGCTGGCAGATGCCTCCGCCTGCCTGCAGGGTATACTCTTTGCCGCCGCTGATGCCGTTTGCAGCCTTCCAGCCAAGTTCAAAGGTGCGGGGCCCCACAACCGTGTTAAAGCTCCATTGTTCGCCCGGCCGGATCGTGTTTCCATTGATGATGTCCGCCGCCTTGCGGATGTTGAACAGACGGTTCTGCTTGGTTTCATCGTCACGCGCAGCGGAGAATGTGGTCGTATATTCCGAAATGTACTGCGTGTGCGCCTTAACTTCATCAATGGTGTTTGTGGGCAGCACAGCATTGACGACCGGCTCCACCGTTGTTACAAATTCTCCGGTTCGCAGTGCGTATTCGATTTTATCCGCAGTGGCCTCGGCGTTGAGCGCACGGCCTTCCGCGCCTGCGATGTAGTTGAAGCGTTCTTTGCTCTCCCAATCGGTGATCGGCTCCGCATAAGGCTGCGTTGCTTCCGTGTTGATGGAAGGCTCCAGCTGCGCAAGCGCGAGAAGGATCGTTTCCCTGCTCCATGTGTATTCAGCATCGAATTCGCCTGCGCCCGCGGCCAACACATCCTGAACCTCGGAATCATCGCTCCGGCCGTAAGCAAGGCCGTCCGCAAACATCTCGGTGAGGTCATAGCTCATGCCCAGGTCGCTTGCGCTGAACGTCCAGCCTGCATCCTCCAACGCAACGGTAACCGCAACTTTTTCCAGCTTCTTTTCCGCCGCATATTTCACAAGGCCGGTTGCTTCCTCCGGCGTCATGCCGCTTACATCCACGCCAATTAGCTTTACGCCGTCCCGAAACGTTTTTTTCGTGCTCATGATGGCCTCAATATCCGTCGGGATATTGTCCGTGTCCTCCCGGCTGGCCAGCCAAATGATGCAGATGATGCCCGCAAGGCCCACCGCTGCCGCGAGAAGCACATGCAGCATACGCTTGCGCTGCTGTGCTTTCTTCCGCTTGTTTTCGCCGGTTGTGCCGCCGCGTTTTTTTGCAGAAGCCGCAGTTGGGTTTGTTGTTTTGGCAGCGCTGTGGGTGGTTTTTGAGCTGTTCGTGCCCCGTTTTTGAGTCTGCGGTTTCGCTGTGCGGCCTGCCTGCGCACCGCTGCTCACCTTCCGGGCCGTGCCCCCGCCGCTGCGCGCCGCGGAACTTGAAGTCTTTTTGCGCGGCGCAGTCTCCTTGGCTGCACGCGCTGCGCCTGAAGGAGCGCCTGCCTCCACACGTTTTTTCATATAGTTCGGGAGTTGTGGTCCCGGATCATACGTATAATTTGCCATTTTTCCCTGTCGCCCTCCTGTAGAGCACGATTTATTGCAACATTACAGCAAAGCCCCTGTGGAAAAGGGACTTTTGCACAATATTTCAATTTATTTTACTACGAAATGGCAAGAGAACGCAAGCTTTGCCATAAATGTTCAAATTTTGTCAAACGGTGTGCAAAATTTCCCAGGACACCTTTCTAAGAAATTTTGCAGAACCGGCTTGCAATCCGGAAAAAACGCAGGCGCAGCCGTTGCTGCGCCTGTGTTTATGCTTCTGAAGCAACTTAGTTCGTGTCGTCCACCATGCGGTATCCGACGCCAACTTCCGTAAGGATATAACGGGGCTCCGCAGGATTTTTCTCCAGCTTGCGGCGGATGTTCGCCATGTTTACCCGCAGGATCTGGTTATCTTTTGTGTGATGTATTCCCCAGATCTGCTGGATGATATAATCATACGTCAGCACTCTGCCGATGTGCTGCGCAATCAGCGTCACGATTTTGTATTCAATCTGCGTCAAGTGTACATCCCGCCCTTCCACCATTACAAGGCGGCGGTCGAAGTCAATCTCAAGCTCCCCCGTCTTAAACCGGCCCGTGGGCATGTTGGTAGCCTCCGGACGCATGCTATGACGCAGCGCCGTGCGGATGCGGGCCAGAAGCTCCGCAGTGCCAAAAGGCTTGGTGATGTAATCATCCGCCCCAAGATCCAACGCCTGCACCTTTTCCTGTTCCCGCCCGCGCGCGGACACAACGATAATCGGCACTTCCGACCACTGCCGCACGGTTTTGAGCACATCCAGCCCATCAATGTCCGGCAGGCCGAGGTCGAGCAGAACCACATCCGGCCTGTACGACGCGATCAGGGAAATCGCCTCGCGCCCCGTTCCCGCATACAGAGTCCTGTATTCATTCACGCTAAGGATTGATGAAATAAAATGAACGATCGCTTTATCATCCTCCACGATCAGCAGCGTTGTTTTATTGTTCATGCCCGGCTTCCTCCTTCGGCAATGTAAACTCGAATATCGCGCCGCCCCCTTCAGCAGCATTCCATGCGCGGATCGTCCCCTTATGCGCGTGCACAATGGCCCGGCAAATCGAAAGACCAATTCCCATGCCGCGATGCGCGTCGCCGCTTGCCTCCTGCGGGTTTGTTCCCGTGCCTTCAAAAAGCGTGTCAAGGCGCAGGGGATCAAGGCCGGCGCCGTGGTCGCGTATTTCAAAGGCAACATCTCCGCCCATGTCGCGTACTGTAATCTCAACAGCCTGCGCGGTGTCCGCATGGAAAAACGCATTTTCCACTAAGTTGATCAACACCTGCTCAATCAGTGTGGCATCCATTGGGATCAGAAGAATATCGTCCGGCACACGTACCTGAATTCCTTTTTCCGGGAAGCGCTTGCGCAATTGCCCAACCGCCTGTGCCACGACTTCTTCCACGACCTCCGGCTCTTTTTTTACTGCAGCCGGGCCATCGCTGATCTTCGTGACGGAAAGCAGATTCTCTACCATACGGATGAGCCACTGCGAGTTTTCATGAATATCCTCCACAAGCTGCAGGCTTACCTCTGCCCCCAACTGCTCGCCGCTTTCGAGGATGGTTGCGCTTGCTCCCTGAATGCTCGTAAGCGGCGTGCGCAGGTCGTGCGATACGGCGCGCAGCAGGTTTCCGCGCATCTTCTCCGCCTCGGCCTGCAGCTGAGCGCGCCGGTGTTCCTGAATCAACCGGTTGCGTTCCAATGCAAGCGCAAGCTGGGACACAATCATTTTCATCAGGACAAACAGGTTTTCGCTGGTTGCAGCAGCACATGTCTGCTCCGGCACATAAATTGTTCCGAATTTATGCTCCCGTATCTCAACCGGCAGCGTAATGCAAACCGGCACGTTCGCGGGAAGCGCTTCCCCCACCGGCGCATAGCATGCCTGTGCTTCGCATACCCTTGAAAGATGCTCGCAGGCAATGCGCACATAGCTATCGGCATCATCCGCCGCAAGGAACTCATTTGTTAAAGCATACAGCGCTTTGGTGCGCATTTCACGCAGGCGCGCAACATGCGCCGCCTCGCGGTAGCGCGTCATAAGCGTGCTCATGATGATGGACACCACAAGCAGGGAGGCGAAGGTAATCGGGTAGCCGGTTTGCGTAAAATTGAATCCGAATTTGGGTTCCGCAAAAAAATAGTTCACGCCAATCACACTGATGATTGATGCAATGATTCCATAGATATAGCCCGGTGTGATGCTGGCAACGACCACAATTGCCAGCGTATAAATGATCGAAACATTGTTGTTCTCAACGAAATAGCTGTCCAACAGCGCAGCAGCCCCGGTGGCAAGCATAAGCACGGCGAAGCTTTTGAGCAATGGCCGCCATTCCAGCTTGCACTTTCTCCAAAGCCTGTCATCCTCGGCCTCCGGCAACGGCTCCCCGCCATGCGGTGCGTCCGAACGGATTTTTTGCAGTTTCCTGTTCATTTCCTTGCGCATCGTAGTCATACGGATATTATACTTCATTCAGAAGATGCCCACAATAATACTGTCTTTATAATTCTATTATACAGGAAACGGTGTTAAGATTTTGTTTGTCTCGGCTTGCCCGCCGTTAAGGAAGCATAAAACTTTGTTGCGCTGTTGCCGGTTTGCCTGCGCCTGTTTTTATTTGCTTCTCGTTATTAGTCATGTTTGGCATAAATCGTATGGAATAAAAATGTTACTGTCAATATATGGTAATTTTGCGCGCTTGCGCAATGTTTTTTCAAGTGTTGGGAGAGGGGACGCAGTTGAAGCTATACAAATACAACAGCAGATGCAACATCGCAGGCATGCAGGTACGCGCTGCGCGCGAACGGGCGGGACTGTCGCAGGAACAACTTGCCGCAAGGCTGCAGCTTGAAGGGCTGAACCTGAGCCAGAAAGCCATCAGCCGCATAGAAACGGGCGACCGCATCGTGGCAGATTTTGAATTGCTGTTTTTGGCCAAGTCACTTGGCGTAACGGTTTACGAGCTTTTGGGAGAATAGCCCCTGGCCTCCCCCGCACCCCTGTTTCAAGCCGCAAAAGAGCTGCACGGGCCCATATACCCGGGTAGCTCTTGCTCTGTTCTGCAGGCTCTTCTAATTTCGCAGAGATGCGATCAACGCCCATGCCTCTGTTGCTTCCTGTGGGAATACGATGACGCAGCAATTCCCTTGCAAAAACGCAACGCTGCTCCCCTCCGCAAGGGCATCGTAAACCTGCGCTTCAGTCAACGCTTCGAGTGTGCCGATGGCGCGCTCAAGGTCATAGTAATCTGGCTCCGCAGTGATGCACCAGTGCATCCGTTCGGCGCCTTCCTCTCCGCTTTCGGTTGTATAGTGCCCTTCCAACGCAACGGGCGCACCGTTTTTGAGCGTGACATGCGTTTCCAACTCCGTGAACCCAAAGGCGGCAAAGTCCGGCAGGTATTCCGAAAACGCATCCGGGCAGTCCGCAAGCGGGACATAGTCATAAGCATCGCCCGCTTCAATGGGGAAGCGCGCAAAATCAATGGGATGTTCCCAAACCCAGTCGAGCAGCTCTGCCACGGCGGCATAGCCGTCGTTGAAGGAACCTTCGATTCGATACCAGCCGCTGTCCGTCTCAAATGTGAGCGACTTGTTCCGGTTTTCCCGGCCCTCTGCCACAATCTGCACCCCGTCACGCTCTGTGACGGTCACAGCCGGTTCCAGGATATTACCTTCCCCGTCGGTCTCCACATAAATACAGTCTTCAAGCGCGGGCACCTCCTGATATCCTGCTGTAACCTTCAGATCGCTGTAATCGTCCATCGTTCCCCGGCGGCTCCAGACAAACTCGATGCTATAAAAGCTGCCATCCGCATTATAATGTGCGCCGCAATACAGAAGCGGGTGATTTTCCATCCGGGGAATCACGCCTTCCGCCTCAAGCTGTGCCCGTGCATCAGAAAAGCTGCGCGTCTGCGCATAAGGAATTGCGGAAGAGTCGATTGAAGAAGAACCGCCCTGCTCCGTTCCACCGTAATTGTATTGGAAATACTGCTCCGGCCGGAAGCCTGCCGACCATTGGAGCACCGCGGAGGAATCCGTGCCACCGCGCCGGGCAAGCACAAATGCGCCCGTTGCAAGCAGGCAGGCACAGGCTGCCACACCCCCCCATTTCACCCATGGCGCCCGCTTTGCCGGCAGAGCACCCGAAGGGGCCTCATTGATGACCGCATCACTGATGTTGGTTATGCCACGAAACAGCGTTTCCGCCTTCTGTTCTTTCTTCATAAAACGATCCCCCTCCCTTTCGAGTTCAGCCTTAAGCGCTCCGCGCAGCCGGTACATCCGCTGTGCCAACCGTGCCGGCGGGCTGTGCTGCTCCTTGGCAAGCGCATTGAGCGGCACACCATACCAGTAGCGGCGCACGAACAGGATGCGGTCCTCCTGCGGCAGGGAGCGCAGCCATATGCTGATGCGCTCGCCCAATTCCCGTTCGTCCAACGCCGTTTCAACGTTCTGCGGAGAAGGGATGCAATCCTCAAGCTCGCTTAAAAGCGTAGTCATGCCTCTGTTGCGCTTCCGGGCATGCGCATGCTGCCAGCGGCCAAGCGCCACGTTGCGCACAACCCGCCCGAGCCACGCGCCAAGATGCTCGGGCCGCTCCGGCGGGATCGCATTCCAAGCCCGGTGGTATGCATCGTTCACACATTCTTCGGCATCTTCCTTTGCCGTCAGGATATTCCCGGCAATGCGGAAGCAATATGCACCGTATTTCCGGCTTGTTTCGGCGATAGCTGCCTCGTCCCGCTGCCAATAAAGCGCAATGATCTCAGAATCCTGCATAGTCTCCCCTTCCGCGTTCGTTTCAAAAGGCCTTTCCCTTATAAAGACAGGGTTTTTCGTGCAATATTAGCCCGCACCTGAAAAATTGATGAAAAAATGCCCGCAGGCAAAAGCCTGCGAGCATTTTCGATTATGCGTTTTCCATATTGGGGGAATTAATACATACCCGGGGCGCCGCCCATGCCACCTGCGGGAGCTGCCGGCTCGGGAGCAGGGATGTCGCAGACGAGGCTTTCGGTGGTGAGAACCATCGCCGCAATGGAAGCTGCATTCTGCAGCGCGCTGCGGGTGACCTTCGTCGGGTCGATGATGCCCTTATCGGCCATCATGCCGTATTCGTCCACCTTTGCATCGTAGCCGTAGCCCGCTTTGCCGGACTTCTTGATGTTCTCCACGATGACGGAACCTTCAAGGCCCGCGTTTGCGGCGATCTGGCGGACGGGCTCCTCCAACGCACGGACGATGATGTTGACGCCGGTCTTCTCATCGCCTTCCTTCGTGGCAGCGAGCGTCTTCACGCGGTCGATGACGTTGATCAGCGCAACGCCGCCGCCGGGTACGATGCCCTCTTCCACAGCCGCACGGGTCGCGTTCAGCGCGTCCTCAATGCGCAGCTTGGCTTCCTTCATCTCAACTTCCGTTGCAGCGCCGACCGCGATCACGGCTACGCCGCCTGCGAGCTTCGCCAAACGCTCCTGCAGCTTCTCCTTATCGTAGTCCGAGGTAGTGTCCTCGATCTGCGCGCGGATGGAGCTGATGCGGGCTTTGATCTCGGAAGGATCGCCTGCGCCTTCCACGATGGTGGTGTTTTCCTTGTCGACCTTTACCTGACGCGCGGTGCCCAGCTGAGCCACGGTGGTGTCTTTCAACTCAAGGCCAAGCTCCTCAGAGATGACCTGTGCGCCGGTGAGGATTGCGATATCCTGCAGCATGGCCTTACGCCTGTCGCCAAAGCCAGGAGCCTTAACGGCAACGCAGGTGAACGTGCCGCGCAGTTTGTTCACCACGAGGGTTGCAAGCGCTTCGCCTTCCACATCCTCTGCAATAATGAGGAGCTTCCTGCCCTGCTGCACAACAGCCTCAAGGACGGGGAGGATTTCCTGAATGTTGCTGATCTTCTTTTCCGTGATGAGGATGTACGGATTATCCAGCACAGCCTCCATCTTGTCGGTGTCGGTGACCATGTAAGCGGATGCATAGCCGCGGTCAAACTGCATGCCTTCCACGATGTTGAGCTCGGTCTTCATGGTCTTGGATTCCTCAACCGTGATGACGCCGTCGTTGCCGACCTTCTCCATCGCATCACTGATGAGCGAGCCGATGTTCTCATCGCCGGCAGAAATGGAAGCAACCTGTGCAATCGCCTGTTTGTTCTCAACGGGCTTGGAAATTTCCTTGAGGCCTGCAACCGCTTCTGCGACAGCCGCCTCGATGCCGCGCTTGATGCCCATCGGGTTTGCGCCGGCTGCGACGTTCTTCATGCCCTCATGGATGATCGCCTGCGCAAGCAGGGTAGCGGTGGTGGTGCCATCGCCCGCAACGTCGTTGGTCTTGGTAGCAACTTCCTTAACAAGCTGCGCGCCCATGTTTTCAAACGGATCTTCCAGTTCGATTTCCTTCGCAATGGTCACGCCGTCGTTCGTGATGAGGGGCGCGCCATATTTCTTGTCGAGCACTACGTTGCGGCCTTTGGGCCCCAGGGTAATCTTGACGGTATCCGCCAGTGCGTTCATGCCGGTCTCAAGAGCGCGGCGGGCTTCTTCGCCATATTTCAACTGTTTTGCCATGATGAATTCCTCCTGTTCTTATGATGCGCTGTTTATTCTACAACTGCAAGGATGTCGCTTTGGCGGACGATGGTGTATTCTTCGCCGTCCAGCTTCACTTCCGTGCCCGCATACTTGGAATAAATTACCTTGTCGCCGGGCTTAACATACATGGTAACTTCCTTGCCATCCACCATGCCGCCGGGGCCCACGGCGATGACTTCGCTCATCTGGGGCTTTTCTTTGGCACTGCCGGTAAGGATGATGCCGCTCTTGGTGGTTTCCTCAGCCGCCACGCTCTTGATGACCACGCGATCGAGTAAGGGTTTGAGTGTCATAATACTTACAACCTCCTTAAGAATATCTGAATGTATTGTTTGCGGATCTTGTTAGCACTCTCTTTCCTTGAGTGCTAAGCACGAATAGTATGATACTGCATGTGCGTGGGAATTTCAAGCGCCAACGGCATGTTTTCACAATTGCTCCGCATTTTTCAAAATTTGCCCCCTCCTGCAGTTCTCCCGCCACGCCTTTGTGTTGTGTTAGCATGGCGCGGCGTGCTATACTTTATGCAAAATCATCAAACGCGGAGGATGGCGTCATGGGCGAATGGACAAAGTGGGATAAGCGTTTTATGGACATGGCAAAAATGGTAGGGAGCTGGTCAAGCTGCTTCCAGGCAAACCGCCAGATCGGCGCCGTGATCGTTCGCAACAAGCGGATCATCACAACCGGGTATAACGGAGCGCCCGCAGGTGTGATGAGCTGCGTGGAGCGCGGCGAGTGCCTCCGGCGCAAGCTCAATATCCCTTCGGGCACGCAGCATGAGCTTTGTTACGCGATCCATGCGGAGCAGAATGCGATTATTCAGGCCGCCAAGCTTGGCAGCTCCATTGAAGGGGCAACGCTTTACTGCACGCATCAGCCCTGCGTGATCTGCGCGAAGATGATCGTCAACTCCGGCATTGCCCGCGTGGTTTACGGCGAAGGCTACCCGGATGAATTTGCGCTCAAAATCTTTGAGATGGCGGGCGTGGAACTGCTCAAGTATGAGCCGTGAGCTGGACTCTGGCAGGGTTTTAGCAACAGGCGGCCTTTGGCCGCCCGCATACGTTTCCGGTTCGATTTATTCTTCGATCTCCGCAAGCTCTTCTTCCGAAACCTTGCGCAATTCCTTTTTGTTCATCATGTCGTAAATGATGGGAACCACAAAAAGCGTGAGCGCCGTTGCGTACACAAGGCCACCGATGCATACCACGGCAATGGGCTGCATCATCTCCGTGCCCGTACCGACGCCGAGCGCCATCACAATGAGGCCAAGGATTGTGGTAATGGATGTCATAAGAATTGGCCGCATGCGCGTAACGCCTGCCTCCACAATCGCCTCCACGCGCTCCGTCCCGGCCAGGCGAAGCTGATTGATGTAATCCACAAGCACGATGCCATTGTTCACGATCACGCCCACGAGCATCACGAAGCCGATCATGGCAATGATGCTGATGGTTTCATTGCACAGCAGCAGCGCAATGAGGCCGCCCGTAAACGCAAGCGGGATGGTAAACATCACGATGAACGGCGATTTCAGGGATTGGAACTGCGCCACCATAATGAAATATACAAGCAGCACACCGAGCAGGAGCATGAGCGCAAGGTCGCCGAGCGAATCCATAATCCTCTCGTTTTCACCTTCAAATTCATACGTCACACCGTTTGGCAGCGCGAGGCCCGCAAGCGCCTTTTCCGCAGCCGCAGTCACAAGCGTCACGTTGTGTCCGGACGCAATCCCGGCGCTCACGGTCAGATAGCGGCGCTGATTAACGCGTGAAATGGCGCTGAGCGTTTCGCTCTCGGTGATCGTGCAAAGCTCAGCCAGAGCGACGGTCTCCTCCTCGCCATCCTTCCCGGAAACGGTAAAGGTATGGCTTTTAATATACTCCGGCGTAAGCGCTTCTGTCCCGTCCGTCGTTACAGCAATTTCGTATGTATAATCGTCCACCGTAACCGCAGTCGAGCTTACCTCGGTTTTAAGCGCCGCGGCGATCTCCATATAGATCTGCGCGGTGGTCAGCCCCTTTTCCATCGCCGTGTTTTTATCCACCGTGAATTTAATGACGGGCGAGGGATCTTCAATGCCGTTTGCGACTTCCGTGGTCCCCTCCACCGCAGCAAGGCGCTGTGCAATGGCGTTTGCCCCCTCCTGCAGCGCCTCAAGCTCATTGCCATACACATGGATGGTCACTCCGGACCCGCTTAGGGCGGACATCGCGTTCATCATGGAAGCGGAGCCCTCCGCCGCAACTTCGTATGGGAGGCCCTTTGCCTTTTCATTGATGGCTGCCGCAACCTCGTTGCCCGTAAGGGGGCCGTCCTCCCGCACCGTAACGTAAATCGTCACTGCATCCTGCTGTGTTGCAGTGTTCATCAGGCCGCCGGAGGAAAGCATTGCTCCCACGGTCTCCACCCCTTCGATCCCGGAGATCATCGCAACCGTTTCATCCGCCGCCGCTTTCGTTTCCGCAAGTTCGGAGCCTTCCGGCATCGTCAGGTTCACGGTGATTTGCGGCATATCCATTTCCGGCATGAAAATGAAGCCTTTCTGCACGGTAAGGAAGATGCTCGCTGCAAACAGAAGCACACATGCGATGAGCACGGGCGCCTTGTGCCTGAGCGCGCCGCGCAGCAGGGTTTGGTAGCTCTGCAGGAACCGGTCAAAACCCTTCTGCGGCTTCGGCGCCGCGTTTTTGAGCATCCCTGCGGACATTGCAGGCACCAGAGTAAGCGCAACGATGAGGCTTGCGAGCAAGGAATAGGTGATCGTCAGCGCCATATCGGTGAAGAGCTGGCGCGTGAGTCCTTCCACAAACACGATCGGCAGAAACACGCATACGGTCGTAAGCGTGGAGGAAGTGATTGCCGCCGCCACCTGCTTTGCGCCGGATACGGCAGCCTGCACCGCAGATACCCCCTTGCTGCGGAGCCTGTAAATGTTTTCGATGACGACGACCGAATTGTCCACCAGCATGCCAACGGCGACTGCAAGCCCGGAAAGCGAGATCATGTTCAGCGTCACGCCCGAAAAATACATCAGCACAAATGCAAACACCACGCTGATTGGGATTGAGCAGAGCGTGATAAACGTGGGGCGCAGATCCTTCAGGAACAGGAACAGGATCACGATGGCGAACACCGCGCCCCACAGCAGGCTCGAAAGGATCGAGTCCGTAATCATATAGATATAATCGCCCTGATCCATCAGCGGCACGAAGTTCAGCCCGTCGTATTTTTGTGAGAGCATCTCGAACTCTGTGCGGATGTTGCCTGAAACTTCCGCCGTAGCATAGGTGGATTGCTTCTGGAAGGTAAGCATCACGCCGTCGCTGCCGTTTATGCGGCTGTAAACAGAGGCCGCATTGTCCGTCACGAACACATCCGCAACGTCCCGAAGATAAACGGGCTCCATCCCTTCCATGCCTGTGTCGAACAGCAGCAGGTCTTCCAATTCCTTCAGGGTGGTGATCTCGTCGCCTACGCTCACAAGCCAACTTATGCCGTCCTCCTCCACATAGCCCGCAGGCATGGCAAAGTTTTGTGCCTGAAGGATGTTCGCCACCATATCCATGGTAACGATGTTTTGCAGGTCCGCTTGCTTTATGGCCTCTGCACGCGCGTCTTCCAACTGTGCTATGCCATCTTCTACCTGTTCAAGCGCGCTTGTGAGCTCCTTTTCGCCGCTCTTGATCTTTGAAGCGGCGCTGTTAAGCTGTTTTTCCGCCTTTTCTTTTTCTGTTTGCAGCGTTTCAAACGCTTCTTCAACCTGAATTTTGCCGCTGTTGAGTTCACCCATGGCGCTTTGCAGGGCGGAGATCCCTTCCTCCACCTGTGCAAGGCCATCCTTGAGTTGCGCTGCGGCCGCAGGGATATCCGCGCGGGTCAGCTCCATTCCGGCAAGCGTTTCATCGATTTTCGCAAGGCCCGCATCCACCTCGCCCAGCGCGGCCTGTGCCTCTGAATAAGCGGCTGCGGCATCCGCACGGGTCAGCCCCTGGGCGGAAAGCGCGAAGTCCACCTGCGCAAGCGCCGCTTTCGCTTGCACATATTCCGGGGCGGCGGAAAGCGCGGCAAGCTTCTGCTGCCTTTCCTCTTCGCTCAGCGCTGTGTCATTGCGGACGGCCTCCATCTCCGCTTCATACTGTGCCTCAATCGGGCCGTATGCGCCGATGGCCTGTACCGCGCCTGCAAGCGCATTTACCGTTTCCGTGAGCGCGGGCTTCGCAGCCTCCAGTTTGCCAATTGTGTGCTCCAGCTCCGCAAGCTGCTTTTGCTGCGCCTCCAGCATGGAGCGTGTGCCGGTGAGCTCTGAAAGTTGACCGCTCAGCATCGTGGCCGCCTCCGCAAGCTCGCCCTGCTTGGCGAGCAGTTCCTGTTTCGCGGCTTCGGTTTGCAGTTCAAGCGCGCGCCGCCCGCTGCTTACCTCCTTTTTGCCGTCCGCAAGCCGCGCCTGGCCTTCCTCAATTTCGGCCAAAGCGTTATCAAGTTCCTCCTCTGGCTCCTCAAACTCCGCGTTAATCAACGAAAACAGCTTCTCATTCAGCGCGCTGATTTTTTCCTCGCTGATCACAACGTTTAAATTTTCTTCAATTATGCCGCTCGTTGAAATG
>ENA-OZLL01000005-OZLL01000005.1-human-gut-metagenome-genome-assembly--contig:-NODE-5-length-45809-cov-6.401123_pt1 | contig 45809 bp, 39 predicted proteins | sample MGYA00244836_ERZ653784 | MGnify/ENA primary metagenome ERZ653784 (study PRJEB26926, sample SAMN06164584) | human gut metagenome | biome: ENVO:00009003; feature: ENVO:2100002; material: ENVO:00002003... | reverse complement strand
CCCGCTCCCACGGATGCTCAGGGTACCGAGGAGACCCCGGCTGCTCCGTCCGCTGTTCGGAAAGAGAACTTGGTGGTTGCGCTTCAGGCAGAACCCCAGACCATCGACCCCTACGCTGCGTCCCATGACACGACCTTCATCAGCTCGGAAGCGATCTTTGAGCCTCTGTTCAAGTATGAAGACGGCGAACTGACCCCTTGGCTTGCCACCGCCTATGAAATGGTTGATGACCTGACGCTCAAGTTGACCCTCCGTGACGATGTACTTTTCCATGATGGCAACAAGATGACCGCGGATGACGTTGTGTTCTCCCTCTGCTATGGCGCAACCAGCAACTTCACGAGCACGCTCTTCGGCGCGATCGACACCGAGAACACCAAGGCGCTTGATGAGCAGACTGTGGAAGTCAAGCTCCTTTACCCCTACGCCCCGCTGCTCGAGGGCATGGCGAGCCACCGCTGCGCGATCGTAAGCAAGGCTGCGTACGAATCCATGGGCGCGGATGCGTTCGGCCGTGCGCCGGTCGGCACCGGCCCCATGATGTTCAAGGAGTGGGTCAGCGGCGACAGGATCGAGCTCACCGGCTTTGAACAATACTGGGGTGAGAAGCCCGCGTTTGACAACATGATCATCCGCATCATCCTTGAGGCTTCTTCCCGCACCGTGGAACTGGAAACCGGCGGTGTTGACATCGCGTTCCAGATTTCCCCTGTTGACTGGAGCCGCCTGGAGGAAAACCCGGACACCCAGATGCTCACCGGCAACTCCATGGGCATGACCTACCTCTGCTTCAACAACTCCAACGAACTCTATGGCAACGAACTTGTCCGCAAGGCCATCGCGTATGCCATTAACGTTGAAGCCGTAGCAAAGACCGCCTATCAGGGCCAGGCTGATGCCGCCGATGGCTTTATGGCCAGAAGCATCCCCGGCTATAAGAAAGTCGGTCCTTGGGAATACAACCCCGAAAAGAGCAAGGAACTGCTCAAGCAAGCCGGTTACGAAAACGGCCTTGAAGTGAAATTCGTGACCTTCCAGCAGCAGTATTACAATGCCTGCATCGAAGTGATCCAGAGCATGCTGAAGGAGGTTGGCATCACCTGCAGCATCGAAATGGTTGACCTTGCCACCTTCACTTCCATGAACAACAACGGCGAGCTGCCCATGACCGTTATGGCAAACAGCGCCTCCATCCCGGATCCCGCCAGCGCGCTGATCGCATGGCCGCTGAGCCGCACCATCTCCCTGCGCCACAACGACCAGCACATTCAGGACCTGCTTGATCAGGGCGAGCGCACCTACGCCATGGAGGACCGCGTTAAGATCTATGGCGAGCTGCAGGATTACCTTTGGGAGAAGCTCTACCTCCTCCCGCTGGCATTCCCGATCACCGGTTACGGCGCCCGCTCCAACATCCAGAACTTCGACTTTGTCCCGACCGGCATCCCCGATTTTGCCGCGATCACCTTCGCAGAGTAATAATAAGCTCCGCTTTCTCAACGCATTGGGGCGCCCGGTCTCCTTGGGGGTGCCGGGCGCCCCAATTATGCACTTTCGACCGGATAATCCGGCGTTTTATCCTCTAAAGGAGGCAAGTGATGCTACGCTACATAGCAAAGAGAATTTTTCTAATGATTCCGGTTTTGCTCGGCATTAGTTTCGTTATTTTTTTACTGATGTACTTCACTCCCGGCGATCCGGCCCAAATGATCCTCGGCGATTTGGCCACAAAGGAAGAGGTTGAGGCGCTCCGGGAAGAGATGGGCCTGAACGACGGCTTTTTTGAACGTTATTTCCGGTATATGGGCGACCTGCTCAAGGGCGACCTTGGCACCTCTTACACCACAAAGCTCCCCGTCTGGGATGAAATTTCCGCTCGACTTCCGGTCACAGCGAAAGTAGCTTTCTTTGTCATTATCTTTGCTGTGCTCATAGGCGTTCCAATCGGAATTCTTTCGGCTGTCCGGCAATACACCATTATCGACAGCATCACCCGCGTTATGGCGCTGCTTGGAATCACCATGCCCAGCTTCTGGTTTGCATTGCTGTTGGTTCTATTGTTCTCCGTAAAGCTTGGCTGGCTTCCCGCTTCCGGCCTGTATGGCCCGGCTTATTACGTGCTTCCCATCATAAGCATCAGCGCAGCTTCCGTAGCAATTATCACGCGTACTGCGCGTTCCAGCATGCTGGAAGTAATCCGGCAGGATTATATCGACACTGCCCGCGCGAAGGGCCAGAAAGAGCGCGTTGTACTTTTTAAGCATGCCCTTTTGAACGCTTTAATTCCGATTCTCACCGTTGTGGGAATCCAGTTCGCCGGCAGCTTAGGCGGCGCAGTTGTAAACGAACAGGTCTTTGCAATCCCCGGCATCGGAAAGCTGATGGTGGATGCCATCAAAGCGAGGAATTATCCTCTCGTTACGGGTTCCGTGCTGGTTCTTTCCCTGCTGCAAAGCTTGGTAAACCTCTTTATTGACCTACTGTACGCCTTTGTTGACCCACGCATTCGCTCCCAATACAGCAGGAGCAAAAAGAAAACAAAAGCGCTCAACGGCGCGGTTACCGCCGGCGCCGGAACAGCGGCAGGCAAAGGGGAGTAATTCGCTATGAAGAAAAAAGGAACCGAACAGGGTCATATTAAAAAACGCAGCCAATTCCAGGAAACGTGGAAGCGGCTTTCAAAAAACCGGCTTGCAATGGTTGGGCTTGCAATCCTTGCCATATTGGTCATTACAGCGATTTTCGCCGACCTCATTGCCCCTTACCCCTATGACGAACAGGATTATATGGCAACGCTTCAGTCGCCCTCCTGGGAGCACCTGATGGGAACCGATGAGTACGGCCGTGATATCTTCAGCCGCGTAGTCTACGGCAGCCGCACCTCCCTGTATGTTGGCTTCATTTCCCTGATGGGCGGCGCGTTGATCGGATGCATTTTCGGCGCAATCGCAGGCTTTTTCGGCGGAAAAACCGACAATATCATCATGCGCACCTGCGATGTGCTCCACGGCATTCCGCAGATCGTTCTTGCCATCGCCATCGCTTCAACGATTGGCCCGGGCATAACCAGCGCGCTCATTGCCGTTGCGGTCAGCTCCGTGCCGAACTTCGCGCGTGTTGTCCGTGCCGCGACCATGACCGTGCGCGATCAGGAATATGTGGAAGCTTCCCAGTCTTTGGGCGGCAATAATACGCATATTATTGTTCGCCACATTTTCCCCAACATTCTCGCCCCCATCATTGTGCAGGCAACGCTTGGCATTGGTAAATCCATTTTGCTCTGCGCGTCTTTGAGCTTCCTTGGCCTGGGCGTTCAGCCGCCTATGCCGGAATGGGGCAGCATGCTTTCAAATGCCAGAACCTTTATGCGTGACTATTCTTACATGGTCATTTCCCCGGGCATTGCCATTATGCTGACTGTTCTTGCGCTGAACCTCTTTGGCGACGGCCTGCGCGATGCATTGGATCCCAAGCTGAAGAAATAAGGGAGAAACACGATGGAAACGAAAAACAAACTCTTAGAAGTCAAAGATTTATCCATCCACTACTTCACGGATGAAGGGGTGGTGCGCGCGGTGAACAACATTGATTTTGAACTTGCGCGCGGTGAAACGATGGGATTGGTCGGTGAAACCGGTGCAGGTAAAACCACCACGGCACGCGGCATCATGGGCCTGGTTCCCAACCCTCCGGGGCGTGTTGTAAGCGGCGAAATCCTGTTTGAGGGTAAGGATCTGCTGAACGCTTCAAAGCTGCAGATGCGTCTGCACCGCGGCAAAGACTTTTCCATGATTTTCCAGGATCCGATGACGTCCTTGAACCCCATTTTAACCGTGGGCGACCAGATCGCAGAAGTGATCCGCCTCCACGAAAAGCTTTCGCACAAAGACGCCAACCGCAAAGCGGCGGAAATCCTCGAAATGGTAGGCATTCCGGCGGAGCGCATGTCAGAATATCCGCACCAGTTTTCCGGCGGCATGAAGCAGCGCGTTGTCATCGCCATTGCGCTTGCATGCAGCCCGAAGCTTATCATCGCGGATGAGCCGACAACCGCGCTGGATGTCACCATCCAGGCGCAGGTGCTGGAGCTTATGCGCGACCTGCAGGAAAAGCTGGGCACCGCAATGCTGCTGATCACGCATGACCTCGGCGTTGTTGCGGACACCTGCAACAAGGTTGCGATTATGTATGCCGGACAGATTGTGGAAATGGGATCCCTGGAAGACGTATACGATAATACAAAGCATCCGTATACAAAGGGCCTGTTTGGATCGCTGCCAAGCCTGTCAATCAAAAGCAAACGCCTTGTTCCCATTGACGGCTTGATGCCCGACCCGGTGGATCTGCCTTCGGGCTGCCCATTCCACCCTCGCTGCCCCGATTGTATGGAAAGCTGTAAATCCCGTATGCCCGTCAAAACAGAAGTTTCGCCGGGACATTATGTACGGTGCCTTCGCTGTGAGTAAAGCGAGTGATGGAGGTCAGGATGTCAAATACATTGATTGAAGTTCAGAATTTAAAAAAGTATTTTAAAACCAACCATGGCATGCTCCACGCGGTTGATGATGTCAGCTTCACCATTGAGCAGGGCCAAACCCTGGGCGTTGTGGGCGAATCCGGATGCGGCAAATCCACATTGGGCCGGGTCATCATCAAGCTTCTTGAGGCAACCGACGGCAAAGTTCTGTTCCATGGCGAGGATATTACGGCGCGCCCAAGCTCGCTTGATGACCGCCGCAGGATGCAGATGATCTTTCAGGACCCGTTTTCTTCCCTGAACCCGCGCATGTCTGTCAGCCAGATCATTGCGGAGCCCCTCCAGATCCACCATGTCTGCAAAAGCAAGGAAGATCTGGATCAGCGCATCCGCAATCTGATGGACACGGTTGGCCTTGCGGAGCGTTTTACCAACGCATATCCGCATGAGCTGGACGGCGGCCGCCGCCAGAGGATCGGCATTGCGCGCGCGCTTGCCTTGGAACCTGAATTTATCGTCTGTGACGAACCGGTTTCCGCCCTGGATGTATCCATTCAGGCTCAAATTTTGAATTTGATGCAGGATTTGCAGGAGGAGCGCAAGTTTACCTATATGTTCATCACGCATGATATGTCCGTTGTGAAGCATATCTCCAACAGCATCATCGTGATGTACCTCGGCAACATGGTTGAAAAGTCCGATGCGGACGAGCTGTTTGAGCACACGCTCCACCCCTATTCCAAGGCGCTGCTTTCCGCAATTCCCGAACCCAACATTCACAAGGAGCGCAGGCGCACCATCCTGAGAGGCGAGATCACCTCCCCGATCGATCCCGAACCCGGCTGCCGCTTTGCTGCGCGCTGCGCTTATGCAACCGAAGAATGCTCGTGCCGGACCCCCGAGCTTGAAGAGGTTCTGCCGAAACATTATGTGGCGTGCCACCATGTTCGCGCAATCAACGGTTTAAAGTAAGGAGAACGAATGGAACAGAGCTATTTTCGTACAATCGCCGAGCATTTTGTCCGTTGTACTGTAACGGATTTTGATCAGGAGACCCTGCATCAGGTCGGCCGTTCTCTTGTGAACTACCTCGGCGGCAGCATTTATACGGCTTCCCATCAGAGCTGCGCAAAATTGCTTGCGTTTATCCGGACAACGGAACCTGCCGGCAGCGGCAAAGCCTCCATATGGGCGGACCCCCAGCCGGCAGCGCCCGCAATCGCCGCGTTTTCCAACGCATGCCGCCTTTCCAGCCTCGAGCTGAATGACGGCACCAAGGCATCCGCGCATCCCGGCATTTACGTCTGGTCCTCCGTGCTCGCAACCTATGAGCAATATGGTGGCAGCGTTGCCGATGTCGTGCGTTCAGTCGTATTCGGATATGATGTCTGCACGCGCATGGCCATGCTGGCCATCGACCGCATCCGGGAGCTCGGCCTGCATAACCCCGGCTTTGTCGGCGGGCTTGGCGCCGTTGCCGCAGCCGGCCTGATGCGCGGCCTGAGCCTTGACCAGCTCTGCAACGCTTTCGGCATTGCGGCGGCGTTGTTGCCGGTATGCCCCTTCGTCAGCTTTGTTGAAGGTGCGGATACCAAGGACTTATACGGCGGTTGGGGCGTCCATCTTGCCATGTTTGCCGTCGATGCGGCACAGCGTGGGCTGACGGGCGCCGAACATGTGCTTGACGGCATCAAGTCCCTCAACACCGTATTTCAGGGTGACGCCGGGAAAGAGATCGCGCTTGGGGAACCCTATCTCATCAATTGGCTTTCCATCAAGCAATATCCGGCGTGCTTTGCGGTTAATCCGGCAGTAAATGCAGCGTTTGCCCTGCAGGAAAAATACAACATTGACACCGCGGAAATTGAGTCGGTGCTCGTGGATTCCTATCCGTATTCTTACGATCTGAACAACGGCGTTGGGCGCGATCCCAATACCACCTCCGGGCGGCTTTCCCTGTATTATACCGTTGCGGTAGCGCTCATCGAGCGTTCGCTTACGCCGGATGCGTTTACTGCCGAAAAGCTGAAAGATCCGAAATATGCGGAACTGCGCGGCAAAATTACTGCGAAACGCCATGACGCCTATGGGGATGGCCCGAAAGGAATCCGTGCCTGCATTCTTGAAGTCTACATGAAGGATGGCCGCGTTTATCAAACGGAATACAACGCCACCGACGTTCATGTGGTATATTCGGACGAAATGCTTTATGAAAAGTATTGCGGCCTCACAAGGGATGCTTTGGCGCCCGACCAGCAGAGGGACCTGTACGACTATGCCATGGCGCTGGCAAAGCAGGAAAATCTGTCTTATTTGTTGAATATGATGCGTAGGCTTCCTAAAATCCGCTGACGCTTTCATCCACAGGGGGATCAAGATGCAGGTATTCCACGAACAATTAAATACCGCAGTTTTAGGGGAATATGATATTATTGTTGCCGGCGGCGGCGTTGCAGGCGTCTGCGCCGCCGTTGCGGCACGGCGCGCCGGAATCAAGCGGGTACTTTTGCTCGAAAAGGGCATCCTTTTCGGCGGTCTTGCCACACAGGGATTGATTTCCCTTTATGAACCCATCTGCGATGGAAAAGGGCATAAAATCATATACGGAATGGGTGCGGAGCTGATGAAGCTGTGCATGCGTTACGGCCCGGATGTTTTGCCTGAACAGTGGCGCGACGATCCGGATACGGCTTCCCCGGATGGCGGGAAATATAAAACCTTTTTTTCGCCGGCCATGTTCGCTATGGCGTTGGATGAATTTGTGCTGGATGCCGGCGTAGAAATCCTGTTTGATACGCAGGTTGTAGCTCCCGTCATGGAACAGAAGCAATGCGTGGGGCTGCTTGTGGAAAACAAGAGAGGGCGTGGGCTTTACCGCGCTCGCGCAGTCATCGACGCCACGGGGGACGCTGATATTTTCTGCCGTGCCGGCGCGCCGTGCGTAACGGGGCAGAACTACATGACTTACCTTGCCTACCGCGCGGATATGGAATCGGCTGCCTCTGCCCTTTCGGAAAAGAACATCATCCATGCGCGCAAATGGACGCTCCTCGGCTCCGGCCCAAGGGGGAACGGCCATCCGGAAGGCGTACCGCTCATCAGCGGCACCACAGCGGAAGATGTTACTCAATATGTTTTGACAGGCCGGAAAATGATGCTTGATTCCATGCGCAATGAAGACCGCTTTGCGCGCGATCTCAGCATTCTCCCCACCATGGCGCAGTTTCGAACGACCCGCCACATCGTGGGCGCCTATTCCGTGCAGGAGTCCGACCTGTGCCGCAGGCTACCGGATTCCATCGCTGCGGTCGCGGACTTCTTGACTGCCGGAGAATGGTACGAAATCCCGTATCGCGCATTGTACAGCCCGGAATACCCAAACCTTTGGACGGCTGGCCGAACCGTCTCCGCGGACGGTTGGGCCTGGGTGGTCGTCCGTGTCATCCCTGGCTCCGCCTGCTCCGGCCAGGCTGCAGGCTTAGCGGCCGCCCTCTGCCTGAAGCACGGATTCACGGCGGCTACCCTCCCCTACTCCATGCTCTCGGACGCCCTGGTTGCAGAGGGCGGAAGGATGCACGCGGAGTAGCCTTCCTCCGGTTTCGCAGGAAGCCCATGGCAGGCCGTTTATAGCCCTGCTGACCAAGCCGGCACGCGCCGCAGCACGCCGGCCGATTGCTGAAAGGAGCGCACCATGGAACGAAGCAGTGTTTTATACCAGCAATATACGGAGATTCTGCGGGACGAGCTGGTTCCCGCCATGGGATGTACCGAACCCATTTCCATTGCCTACGCCGCTGCGAAATGCCGCGCGCTGCTCGGCTGCGAGCCGGAGCGTTGCGTTTTGGAGGTCAGCAGCAGCATTATCAAAAACGTGAAAAGCGTAATTGTTCCAAATACCGGCGGTCGAAAAGGGATTGAAACCGCTGTTGCCGCCGGCATCGTCGGCGGCGATGAAACCGCGCAGCTGCAGGTGCTTGCCCACATGCAGCCGGCGCAAATCGACCGGATTGAGGATTATCTTAAAGCAACCCCCATTCTCGTGAAGCATGCCCAAAACGGGATCATGTTTTATATTGACATCACGGTTTGGGGCAAAGGCCACACTGCGCGGCTGGCCATCTCCCACCATCACACAAACATCATCCGGATTGAAAAGGATGAATGCGTGCTTTTGGACAAAACGGAGGATGCAAGCGCGCAGAGCGCTTCTGCCGGCAGGAGCGTTTTATCGGTTGAGGGCATTTGGGACTATGTGAATTCCATTGCGCTCGAAGATGTTTCAGATGCGATCTCCCGCCAAATTGAATACAACAGCGCGCTTGCCAAAGAAGGCCTCGCCAACCGTTGGGGGGCACAAATCGGGCGCATTACACAGCAGCAGAGCAACGGCGACGTCCGCATGCTGGCGCGCGCTGCGGCTGCCGCAGGCAGCGATGCGCGCATGAACGGCTGCGAATTGCCGGCCGTCATCCTTTCCGGCAGCGGCAATCAGGGCATAACCGCCACTATGCCGGTGCTCGTCTACGCCGAGCATCTCGGCAGCACCCATGAGCAGCTCTACAGGGCTCTGGTGCTTTCTGATCTTGTCACCATCCATCAAAAAACGGGAATCGGCAGCGTTTCCGCGTTTTGCGGAGCGGTTTGCGCAGGCGTTGGCGCAGGGTGCGGCATTGCCTACCTTCAGGGAGCGGATTACGATGTGATCTGCCATACCATTGTAAATGCCCTTGCAATCCTTTCCGGAATGCTTTGCGATGGAGCGAAATCTTCCTGCGCCGCCAAAATATCGGCAGCGGTGGACGCCGGCATCATGGGATACACCATGTATGCAAGCGGCCAGCAGTTCTATGGCGGAGACGGCATTGTTAAAAAAGGCGTTGAACGCTCCATCAGCAGCGTATGCACTGTCGCAAGGGACGGCATGCGCGAAACAAACGATTTGATCCTTGAGGTCATGCTGCAAAAATGATGAACTACTTTGAAGAAGCGCAGCGCCATGCCGCATGGATTACAGCACAGCGCCACTTTTTTCACCGCCACCCCGAGCTGGGCTTTGAACTCCCAAAAACGCAAGCGCATCTGTGCGAAGCGCTCCGCGAAATCGGCCTTACGCCAAGGCAGCTGAAATGCGGCGGGGTCTTAGCGGAGCTCGGCGGAAGGGAAAAGCCCTGCATCCTGCTCCGCGCAGACATGGATGCGCTGCCGCTCACGGAGTGCAGCGGCGTTCCATTCGCCTCAGAGCATCCGGGTATGATGCATGCCTGCGGCCATGATACGCACATGGCAATGCTGTTGGGCGCTGCGGCGATGCTGAAGCAGCATGAGGCGGAGCTTCAGGGCAAAGTCCTTATATGCTTTCAGCCAGCGGAAGAAATTATGCGCGGAGCGGAAGCGCTTCTTCAAGAGCTGCCCACGGAACCGGACTTTGCTTTTGCGCTGCACATTTTTCCCACGGATACGCACGAGAGCGGAACGTTCGTCTGCCCGGAGGGCGGCTATATGTCCTCAAGCGATGTTTTTGCAGTCACGGTAACCGGCAAATCCGCACATGGTTCAACGCCGAACCAAGGCCGCAACCCGCTCTACCCTGCGATGGAAATCGCGCAGGCCTTCATCGCTATGATGAACAACGAAAAGGATCCCCGAACGGCGGGCGCTTTATCGGTGTGTGCATTTCATTGCGGGGAAACGCACAACATCATTCCCAACAGTTGTTGGTTTAAAGGAACGCTGCGCATGATGGACGAGCAGGAGCGCAGAGAGCTCCACACGCGCATGCGGGAAACCGTTGCCTTCATCGGCAAGGCGCACCGGGTTGATGCGGAGCTGGTTTTTGAAGCGAGCGTCCCCAGCCTGTTTAACGACCCCAAACTTGCCCGAAAAGCACAGGAATATCTTGAAAGGGCCGCGGGGCGGGGCGTCGGGCCATTAGAGGAAAAGCGAAACATGGTCAGCGAGGATTTCGCGCTCTTTGGGCAAAGAATGCCGGCCGTGATGTTTGAGCTGTTAAGCCGTTCCCCCGAGAACGCGCATTACCCCGGGCATAATCCCCGCGTTACGTTTGACGACAGCATCTTGCACCGTGGTGCGGCAGCGTATGCACAGGTTGCGCAAGACTATCTGTCCGAATACTGCCCGGCAGCAAAGGAGAACAAAAGCTATGCATTATGATTTTGATCAGGTAATTTGCAGAAAAAACACCAACTCATCCAAGTGGGACAACGTAAAAGCGCGCGTAGGCAACGCGGATGCAATCCCGATGTGGGTCGCCGATGGCGATTTTGTTGCGCCCGATCCCATCCGCCGCATGCTGGAAGAACGGGTTCGCCACGGAATTTTTGGCTACCCCTACCGAACGGATGCGTTCCGTTCCGCCACCAAAAGGTGGATCCTAAAACAGCACCACGTTGAACTGCAAGAGGAATGGATGGTCTTTACCACCGGCGTCGTTCCAATCATTTACACGATGATTCAGGCGTTCACGGAGCCCGGGGATGAAATCATTATCCAGCAGCCGGTCTACCATCCTTTTATCCATGCGATCAGAGACCATAAGCGAACGCTCTCCAACAATGCGCTGCGCTATGAAAACGGCCGGTATACGATCGATTTTGAAGACCTTGCACAGCGGGCTGCAAGGCCTGAGGCAAAGCTGATGGTTTTCTGCAATCCGCATAATCCCGTCGGGCGCTGTTGGAGCAAGGATGAAGTGGACCGGGTTGCAAGAATCTGCGCCGAGAACAACGTGCTTCTCATCAGCGATGAGATTCATTCCGATCTCATGCTTTTTGGCAACCGGCATACGCCTGCTGCGATTGGCAACAAGGCTCTAGAGGATAACACGGTTCTGTGCTACGCCCCAACAAAAACGTTTAACATCGCGGGGCTCCGCGGTTCGTGCGCGGTTATCCCCAACCCCGCCATCCGTAAGCGCTTTGAATATCAGCTGCTCTGCAACAACAGCGTGCAGGAATGCCTGTTTTCTTTGCCGGCCTATGTTACCGCCTATACGCAGTGTGACGAATATCTGGAACAGCTGCTTCCCTATCTCGAGGGAAATGTAACCTATCTGGATGCGTATCTGCGCGCCCATATGCCCAAAATCCGCTTGGTGCGTCCCGAAGCCACGTTCCTTATGTGGTTGGATTGCACAGCGCTCGGGCTTGATAAGGATGCGCTTTACGATTTCTTCATCAACCGGTGCCTCGTTGGCATCAGCAAAGGGGAAGGCTTTGGGGCCGAAGGAGAACAGTTTGTGCGCATGAATATTGCCTGTCCCCGCGCCACTCTCGAGAAGGCATTGCAGCAGATGCTGCACGTCTACGAGCAGTGCTTCTGATGCTGAACAGATGAGGAGATTCGGATGAAAGGAAACATCCTGCAAGGGAAAGGGCAGGCCTATTTGTTGCTGCTTGCAACTTTCTTCATTTGGGGCAGCATTTATGTGGCAAGCAAGTATGCCATGGAAACAATGCAGCCGGTTACAATCGCGGCGGGGCGGTATATTGTCGCATTTGCGGTAATGGTTCCGCTCAAACGTTCTCACCTTCGCGTGAAGATCGACAGGGCAGACTGGAAGTATCTGTTCATTATCGGCGGCCTCGGTTACTACCTGATGACGGTTGTAAACATTTTCGGCGTGCAGCTTGCCGGTGCGTCAACAGCCGCGCTGATCAACTCCCTTAACCCGGTGAGCATCAGCATCTTCGCTGCAATCTTCCTGCATGAGCGCATCGGCATGAGGAAGATCCTCTGCATTCTTCTTTCTGTTCTCGGCGCGCTTGTCATCAGCAGCGGGGCAAGCGGCAGCGGTGAAATCGCGGGCGTTTTGCTCTCGTTGCTTGCAATCGTTCTGTGGGGGCTTGCTTCCGTAAGCATGCGAAAGCTTACCACAAAATATGGCGCCATGACAGTGACGCTTTATGGCATCATTATAAGCCTGCTGTTCTATATCCCTTCTGCTGTGGCCGATATTGCCTTAAACGGCGGATTTCAATGCAGCTTGGGCTCCGGCCTCGCGGTGTTGTATATGGGCATCTTCGGCACGGGTGTAGCCGGATATTTTTGGACAAAGGCGCTCTCCCTGCTGGAGGCAAGCGTGTGTTCCCTTTTTTATCCCCTTCAAGCCATGTTTTCAGCAATCCTTGGCGCGCTGTTGCTGAACGAACAGTTCAGGCCTACGTTTTATATCGGCACCGTGATTATCGCTGTGAGCGTAATTATAAACTGTTCAGCGCAATTGAATCTGGGGAAAATTCCCAGACTTCCCGAAGAATAGAGCAATATGCAAAAGCGCGATGGTTCCGTTTGCGTCGGATCACCACGCTGCTGTTTATGCCTCTTTTCATATATTTTATTACAAAGGAGACAACCTATCTATGCGTAAGTTTTCACTTGCATACCTTACTATCCCCGGCACAAATCCAATGGACCAAATCAGGATTGCGAAAGAATGCGGCTATGACTCCGTAAGCCTGCGCACTATTTCCATGCATTTGCCGGGTGAACCGGAATTCCTGCTTGATAAGGATCCCGCGCTTTTTGCCGCAACAAGGGCCGCGCTCAAAGAATATGATATGCCGCTGATGGATATTGAGCTTGCGCGCATCCGCCCGGATCTCGATGTTTCGGAATATGAATCCGCTTTTGAGAAGGCGGCGGAGCTTGGCGCAACGGATGTGCTCGGCAGCATTTGGACACGCGACAGAGCCTGGTACACTGAAACCGCAGCGCGCGTTGCGGATATGGCCAAACAATACGGCCTCCGATACAACATAGAGTTCCTTCCCTGGGCAGGCGTTCGCAACCTGCAGGAAGCCATCACGCTCATTGATGCGCTTGCGCGCGACAATGTATATATTATGGTGGATACGCTGCATGCTGGCCGCGCCGGCGTTACGGCTGAAGAGCTTGCGCGAACCAACCCCAAGTACTTTAACTTTATCCATCTCTGCGATGGCCCGGCAGGCCCTGATGGCGACCCGGTGCTTGACAACATCAAAGACGATCTGATGCTTTTCACCGCGCGCGAATGCCGCCTTTATACGGGTGATGGCGTAATGGACATCGCGGGCATGGTGAAGGCGCTGCCGAATATTCCGCTTTCCATTGAGCTTCCCAACCTTGAAAACATCAGCAAATATGGCGTGGCCGGCCATGCAAGGAATTGCATTGAAAAGGCAAAGGCTTATTTTAAGGCAAACGGCATTGAATAACGTCCTCCTGTTTTGCTTCCCTTTGCATTTTGCACAACACTGATATAGATTTCCCTTTAAGCTTCCCTTTCCGCAAGTGGAAGCTTTTTTGCTGCACCGCTCCCTAAGGCTGCGCATATTGTGTCATATATGCATTGTTGATCCAAGGCCGCATTGCGCCCAACGATGCGTATGCATTCATTTCATTGCGTTGCGGAGGATACGGATATGTTGCCTGAATACATGCTTTCGGACTTGCCTGCCGGCCGCTCTGCGGATGTGGCGCAGATGGATGCGCCCGGCCCCATGGGGCGCAGGCTTTTGGACATTGGTTTTACAGAAGGCACGCGCGTGCAATGCCTGTATGCTGCGCCCTCCGGAGAACCGCGGGCATACCTTGTGCGCGGCGCGGTCATTGCCCTCCGGCGTGAGGATGCCGCGCGCGTGCGCCTCCTGGAGGACAGCATATGGGAATGACGGCTGACACAATGGGTGCGCGCACAAACGCGCTGGGTGAAGCGATTGTGAAACGCAGTGAAAGCGATTTTGTTGTTGCGCTTGCAGGAAACCCGAATGTAGGCAAGAGCACCGTTTTCAATGCGCTGACCGGCTTGCGCCAACACACGGGGAACTGGCCCGGCAAAACCGTTGGCAGCGCTCAGGGGTATTGTGATCATGGCGGGCATGGTTTTGTAATCGTGGACCTACCCGGCACATATTCGTTGTGTGCCCATTCGCAGGAGGAGGAAATCACGCGTGACTTTATTCTAAGCGGCGAAGCGGATGTAACTGTCATCGTGTGCGATGCGACTTGTCTCGAACGCAATTTGAACCTTGCATTGCAAACGCGGGCCGTTACAGAACGCGCAGTCCTTTGCGTGAACCTGATGGATGAAGCGCAAAAGAAACAAATTCAGATCGACATTGCAGGGCTCTCCAAGCATTTGGGCATGCCCGTGGTGGGCGCGAGCGCACGCAGCGGCAGGGGGCTTTCCGAGCTCATGGATGCCGTACAGCGTACCGCGTGCCTGCCTCATGTGCATGCGGCACAACCGCTTTGCGATGACCCTGTTCAGCGCACGGAAGAAATTTTCCAGGAAGCGGAACGCATTTGCGGCGCCTGTGTAACGCATGGAAATCCAGCAGCCGATGCGCGGCGTTTCCGCGCCGACCGCCTGCTGACCGGCCGGCTGACCGGCATCCCCGTGATGCTGCTTTTGCTCTCACTGGTCTTTTTTATCACGCTGGCGGGAGCCAACTATCCTTCCGCGCTTCTTTCCAAATGGCTGTTTGCCCTGCAGGATCAGCTATCGCTCCTGTTCCAGCGGCTTGGCGCGCCAAGCTGGCTGCACGATGCGCTCGTACTCGGCATGTACCGCGTGCTTGCCTGGGTCGTTTCCGTCATGCTGCCACCAATGGCCATCTTTTTCCCGTTGTTCACCTTGCTGGAAGACTTTGGCTATCTTCCCCGCGTCGCTTTTAACTTGGATCATAGCTTCAAACGCTGCCATGCATGCGGCAAACAGGCACTCACCATGTGGGTGGTTAATATCGGAATGCGAAACAGAATGAATAATACCGCCCAGCGGGCGGCATGAGGTCGAAGAGACCTGTGGGGGTATAAAATAGTACAGTGGAAAAAGGTTATCAATCATCTTTAAAATGGGCAGCCACATTTTGATTGAAAACATTTAATCGGCGTCTGCTTTCTGATGAAAGACTTTCTCGTATCTTATTCTTTACATCATCTGTGCAATAATATAACAGTACAAACGCATCCTTAATGTTACCACAGGACACTTCCTGTTCTATCATTACTCTATCTTCTTCCGAAAATAAATCTTCTAGAACAAAGTCGCTCTTGGTTTTGTCTATACCTTCATACTTGTAACAATTTTTTATAAAAGTCTCTCCAAAAAAAGTGTTGTACTTATTATAGTTATTCCTACCTTGTCCATCATTATCCAGAACGACCAAGAACTGATCACTAATCGCAATTAATAGTGAAATAAGTTCTTTTAAATGACTGCATCCTGCCCCGGGAATAATAGTAATATTTGGCAAATTACAAAACATTCTGTATACATAATAATCTGTAATACCTTCTGTCAAGATACATTTTTTAAGTTGATTTCCATCAAACCCAATTTTTAAATGCAGGGCATCCCTGAGAGCAGAAAATGCTCCGAGATTTCTTTGATGAGAACTATTACCATAATCGGTTAAACCAATCTTTCCATCATCTTTTGAAACAATCTTTATTGCAGCAATATTTATAACATCTGGATCTAAAAGATATTGAGAGTGTGTACAAAACACGATTGAGTTCTTCTCTCCAATGCTACACAATTTTTTCAGCAGTTCTGTTTGTGCTGAAGAATGAAGATAAGAACCAGGTTCGTCTAGAAGATAGATGGCATTTTCAGGATTTTGTTTATACTTGGGGTTAAACTTCAACTTCATAATAAAATTGAAGAACCATTGAAAACCTTTGCTGCGTTCTTTAACATTGAACTGCCGCTGATTGCCGCCGCTTTCACTGTCGATCACCTTGAATTTAAAAACATGTTTGCCCCCTGATCGTTCATAAACGAGTTTTAATTCTAAATCTGAGCTATCATCGGAAAAACTCGAGAATGCAACTTTCAGATTTTTCCACTCTGCTACTATTTCATTGTTTAGCGTTTGATTTACATCATTGAGATAATTACTTCTCTCGTCCTCGTCAGCCTGACGAATAAAATCCAGGATAGAATACTCTTCCTCTAAAGCGCGAGAAAAAATTTCAGCAACTATTTCTTGCCACTCGCGGTCTTTGCCCCTTGAGTAAGGTATTCTATCTGAATCTGGCGTAGAAAAAACAACTTCTGTGGGAACCCGATCGCTAAAGTCGTCAAAATATAAAATGTTTGGTAAGCGTTTTGTTAATTCCTTGATAAGCGAAGCTGCTTTTTTATCAGAGCATATCTCATCAGGCGCATCGTATAATTCGTACTGTTTTAATAAATTAAAATTATCAGGATCATATTCCCTAATGATATCAATGGATTCATTTTTTTCGACTTTTCCCTTTAACCATCCATATACCGGGCTTCTCATATCTAGGTCGATACTATTCCCTATAGCTTCAAACTCATTTAAACCTTCTATAAGGACGCCCGCGACTAATTCACATGGTTTTTGTTTCGTGTTTGTAAGATATTTGTTTTTGACTAAAAGATGTTCACCATCTATTACATGGTCCTTATCTTTGTCAAATGCTAGAATACCATGCAAAATGGATGTTTTGCCGGATTCGTTTACACCAATCAGCGGAATAACATTTCGAGACAGATTGACTTCTACATTTTCAATTGCTTTGTAGTTTTTAAGTAAAAATTTTTTATACTTCATAGCTTACTCCCTCTATATAGTACCTATTTTTAAGCAGTATCTTAACAACACACTAGCATAGATATATGTTGAGCTGCTCTATAACCAATGCTGCGACAAGTGCAACCATCGCCCCGGCATCCCCATCCCGATAATAGCTGTCAAACGCCTCATAATATCTTATTCTATCCGCAAACTTCACGTTAATGGGCGGGTAACCGTGCTGCATCAAAGTGAAATTCAGAATCAGCCGCCCAGTGCGTCCATTGCCGTCGATGAATGGATGGATGCCCTCGAACTTGAGGTGGAACAATGCCGCTGCTTCGATAGGGTGCAGCTTTGTATTTGCAAATTCTGCCACAAGCTGCTCCATCTGCGGTGCGACAAGATACGGTTGCGGCGGTTCGTGGTACGCACCCATGATGCGCACGGGAATACGACGGTAAACGCCCTTGTCCTCCGGCCTGTCCATCAGCACAAGAGAATGGATCTCCTTGGTGACGCGCTCGGAAAACGGTATTTTATCTTTGATAAGCTGCTCAATATAGAGAAACGCGTCCCGATGCCCAACGGCTTCCAAATGGTCTTTCAAGGGCTTTCGGTCAATGGTAATGCCCTCCAGCACCATTGCCGTTTCCTTGAGCGTAAGTGTGTTACCCTCGATAGCATTAGAATTGTAGGTATAATCCACGAGGAATTCATCCCGCAGACGTTTTAGCTCACCTTTCGTAAGTGGACGGTGCTTGTCTAGCTCCACTTTCAGAGCGTCGATGCGGGAAAACAAATCTGCATATTCAGACTCGATGTTCATGCCGCGCAAAGTACGTCCATCCACCGGCTTGACCGCACACGCGGGAATCAGATAGGCGCGTCCCTGCCGTATGACGCCCTCGATTTTCCCTTGTTCACAGAGTACGCGGACGCGACGGTCGGAGATGCCCCATTGTTCCGCAACTTGTTTTACCTTCAAATAGTCCAAAGCACCATATCCTCTCTTTTTGCTCAAGTTCACCATATCATATTATCGGAATAATAGCAAGGGATAATGCGTTTATCGGAATAAAAAGATACCGTCCATTATGATGTTCGTATGCCGCTGCATATCTCTCGCAGCAAATATAAACTCAGGAGCGAAATATGGCGTCCATTTACAAACGAAACAGTAGTTACGCGGTTATCTACTATTGTACCAATGACAACGGTGTTCGCAAGCAAAAGTGGGAATCATACAAAACAGAAGAACAGGCGCGCAGAAGAAAACATGAAGTTGAAAACCCGTTCCTATTGCCTGAGCTGCCCATTTCCCTCATCACGGTTAATGACTTGATAGAGCAGTTTTTCACGCTTTACGGAACGATGCACTGGACATACAGCACGGCGGACAACTACGCGTCCCTCAAACGGCGATTCATCTGCCCGTTGCTCGGAACGATGCATATAAAGGAACTGACGGGGTTGCACATCGTGGCATTGTATCAAAGATTGGCGGAGGGCAGAAAATCGTATCCACCGGTCTGCAAAAGCACTTTGCGGGATCTACATAAGCTGCTCAAATGTGCGTTTAGTCAAGCGGTAGTGTGGGGCGTTCTGGAACACAGTCCGCTTGACAATATCGCCATACCAATGGAACAGCGAAAGCGAATTCCGGTATGGAATGCATCACAAGTAAGGAAAGCTATGCGTGCCTGCGGGGATGACGTCATGCTTTCGCTTGCAATTCAGTTTGCGTTCACATGTTCGCTGCGCATGGGCGAGCTGCTTGCGCTGAAATAGTCGGACGTCGATTTCGAGAAGAAGACGGTGCATATCAGCAAAGCAATGCAGCGCATCAGTCGAGACGCGCTGACGTTTATCGGAACAAAAGGCATCGTTGAGATACTGCCATGCGGTTGTGACGACAGCCCGACGGTGCTTGTGATCAAAGCACCGAAAACGGAATCAAGTATTCGCGCGGTATTTCTGCCGGATCAGTTCGCAGCACAATTACTGGATTACAAAAGCCAAATTAAGTGCGAAACCAATGCCCCGGTCTTTCATTTGCAAAACGGGAAACCACTTCAGCCGGAGTGCCTGCGGAAGCGATTTCGCGCTCTGATAGACAAAGCAAAACTTCCCAAAGTTACCTTTCACAGCCTTCGCCATTCCAGTATGACATAGAAGCTCATGCTGACTAACGGCAACATCAAGGCGGTGCAGGGCGACACCGGGCATGCGCAGGCAAATATGGTTTGGGAGGTCTACGCCGAAATACTCGATGACGAACGCAGAAAGACAGCCATGCTGATGAACGAGGATTGGTACAGCGATGATCGCTAATACTGCGTGCAGATTTGTTTGCAGAGAGGAAGGAAAAATGCGGCACCTTCGGACAAAAACGGCGGATAGTCCTTCCGCTTAGGAGTTGAGAATGTACATGCTAACACATTCCCCTTTATTTCACAGTTCGGAAAAAAGGCAGAATTTTCAGGTGTTCTTGTCCCAGCACAATACATCTGAATCAAGGATATTCCGACGAGAAATTATGTTCCAATGTGCTTTGGTTTGCAAAAAGATAGCATAAAAAGGCGATTGTACTCAAGGAAAAACGGTAAAAGTAGAATCAATTTGCACAGATAACAAGGAAGCATCTTCGGATGCTTCTTTTTATATAGGGCGATTACGATTATTGCATTCGCTATTTCAAAACTGTAGACAATGTTTCCTCCTTTCCATTGTCCACACATACATATTGCCGAAGAAAAGAACGGCTCTATGAATAACAAAAGAAGGAGGTTTCCCAACATGACCAAAGTCATAGCTTTCGCTAATCAAAAAGGCGGGGTGGCAAAAACCACGTCAGCTGTTGCATTGGCGCAGTCGCTTGCTCTGGAAGGCAAACGGATTTTATTCCTCGACCTTGACCCGCAGGAGAACGCATCAAATACTCTTCGAGTCAATAATACTCCAACTCTATATGACCTGATGAAAGCCCGTAAGCCCGATGATGAAACACTGAATAAAAGTCTATTTCAAGTAGAAAGCAGCAAAAACATCACTGCAATACGCGGCGATATACGGCTTGCTTCTGCGGATATGGAATTTAGCTTTACGGGGCGTGAGTTTATCGTCAGAGATCTGTTGAAAATGTGTAGTGAACCGTATGATGTAGTTATCATGGATACACCGCCCACTTTGGGTATTCTTACCGTCAACGCATTGACAGCGGCGGATACCGTGGTAATTCCCGTAAGCCCTGACGGTTACTCGCTGCAAGGGTTTATGCAACTTGTAGATAGTGTTCGTACCGTGCAGGAGTATTCCAATCCCAAATTAAAAATCGGTGGAATACTCATTACCCGATATGCGCCGCAGACCAATATTGGCAAACAAATCCGAGTAATCGCTTCCGAACTTGCAGAAGCGGTAAATACCAAAGTCTATCAAAGTGCTATTCGACAGACTGTTGCGGTAAATGAGAGCATTAGTGCACAACAGGGCATCATTCTGTATTCGCCTACTTCCACGGCAGCACAGGACTATCGTTCATTCATGCGAGAAATAAAGCGTGAGGAACTGTCGAAAGGGGGGCTTGCACATGGCAGCAAAGACACCGGACTTCCGGCAAAGCACCGCAGCTATGTTTCTGAGCATGAAAGATAGTCTTGCGACAGACAAAGGAGAAACCACAGGTGAAAGAGTACGTAATATCCCTATTTCGGATATTTCAGACTTCCCGGATCATCCTTTCAAGGTAAGACAGGACGAAGCAATGGTAAACATGGTGGAGAGCATACGCGAAAACGGTGTACGCCAACCTGCTATCATTCGTCCCATGCCCGACGGCGGTTATCAGATGCTTTCGGGGCATCGGCGCAAAGCGGCCTGTATTGCAATTGGATTAGATACCATCCCTGCCGTTGTTCGTGAAATGAACGATGATGAAGCTATTATCTGTATGGTGGAAAGCAACCACCAGAGAGAAAACATTCTGCCAAGTGAGCGGGCTTTTTCCTACAAGATGCAGCTTGAGGCAATGAAACGGCAAGGAAAGAGAACCGATCTTACTTCACGACCATTGGTCGGGAAGTTGGAAAGCGCATCTGCGATTGGAGAGATGTCAAACGAAAGCGGAAGACAAGTACAGCGCTATGTACGCTTGACGGAGCTTATTCAGCCATTGCTTGAAATGGTAGATGAAAAACGTATTGCATTTCGCCCTGCGGTAGAACTTTCTTACTTACCGAAAGAACTGCAAGCAGAGCTGTTTGATGTGATAGCGGCCGAGGAATGTACTCCGTCCTTGTCTCAGGCACAGCGTATGAAGCAGGCTGCACAAGAGGGAAAACTTGATCGCAATGGCATGGAACTCGTTATGCGAGAAGAAAAGCCGCAGCAAAACAACATCACCATAAAGGGAAAAAAGCTTGAAAAATACTTCCCGAAAGACTTCACCCCTGCACAGAAAGAGGAACGAATCATCAAAGCGCTTGACCTCTACTGTCGGAGGCTTGAACGGATGAAGCAGGAACAGGAATATGCAAGGTGATGATCATCCCTATAATCCAATCAGAGAAAGGAGGGCGAATACTTTCAAGTAACATATCATCCACCAAGGGAGTAGTCTGTCTATTTCACCACAGGCTCATGTCCTCTTTTATTACTATCTGAGAATGTACTTACCGAGAAACAAAATACCTACCGAGAAAAGGAATACTTGATGCTGAGCTCTCCTAAACAGAGAGTTTTTTTGTTTGCCAAGAAAATTCGTTTTTTCGGGAGGTAGAAAAAACAACAAGGAGGTTTTTCATGAAATCCAAACGAATCGTTGCTTTCCTGCTTTGTGTGCTTACCATTGTTGGAGTAATGCCCTTTGGAACTGCGCTCGCAGCAGAGTCTACCGTAACCATTGAAAGCCAGACAAACTCTGCTTTTGACTATCTTGAGTACTACAAGGACGGAACATGGCATGACTTGAATACGCCCCGACACTGGATAGAGAGCACCGGGCAGATCTGTTACTGCGTTGAACATTCGGAAGGGAATCCCCATGGCGCTACCTATACTGCCGCATCGCCGTCTTCCGTGTTCTCTGCTTCTACACTTGCGGGTATGCAGTCTATCCTGATGTATGGCTATCCCTGCAATACCCCGAGCGGCTTCACGGCCGATGAAGCACGACAGGCAACCGCAAATGCGCTGCGCTTCTGGCTTTCTGAAAACGGTGAGTCCGGTTCGTACAGCTTCACAAACCGCAAAGCGAATCCCAACTATATTCGAGCTAAATCCGGCTATGAGCATGTCCTTGCCTGGGCAGACGAACTGCTCAGCTATGCAAGAGCACATAAACCCCTGACCCATTCAATTACTTTTACTCCTTCGTCTCTGACGTTGGCTTCAAGTGGTAATTCTTTTGTCGGCCAGACTCAGGTAAAACTCACAAACATCAACAGTGGATACACACTGAACTCCTCAAATCTTCCTTCCGGTGTCAGTATTTCCGGATATACCGGAAGTGCCAACGATACCTTGACTATTACCGCACCTGAATCCGCAATGGGACAGAGCTTTACCATCACTGCAACAGGTAAAGACACTCGCAGTTTGAACAACATTACTGCCTATGTTCCTTCTGATGGTAACTTGCAGAAGATTTTCCTTTGTGCAACCACCGCACAGGTCGTAGCTACTGCCAGCATTGGCGTAGATACGCCCGCCTATGGTTATCTGAAGATTGCTAAGACAGGTGAGAACGGCGCGGCGCTTGCCGGCGTAAAGTTCGGTGTATACTCGGATGCGGGATGCACCCAAAAACTGTGTGAACTGACTACCGGTTCTGATGGCACCGTTACCTCCGGCACACTGCCTGCCGGTACTGTTTATGTCAAAGAGCTTTCCACCGTCAGCCCTTATGTAATCGACAGCGCAGCGAAAACTGTAACAATCAGCATCAATAAGACTACTACGCTGAATGTCGAGAATATTATCGCAAAGGGACAGATCTGTATCAACAAGACTGCGGAACAGATGACGGATGCCGTAGAGAGTAGTTCAGATTATGGCACTGTGTACTCTCCTAAGTATACCGAAGCTGGTCTTGCAGGCTGCGTGTTCGAAGTAAAAGATGCTTCAGGTAAGACCATTGCGAATCTTACCACGGATGCGAACGGGTATGCCGAGACCGGGCTTCTTGAATTCGGCACCTACACTATACAGGAGGTTTCTGCGGTTGCAGGCTATGCTGCAGATGATACCGTTCACACCGTTACACTTGCGTATCAGGACCAGAATACACCTATTGTGAAGGAAAACATCAGCGTCAAAAATGACCGTATTCCCGCTTCTGTCAAAATCAAGAAGATGACTGAGCGCTGGAATCAGGACGAGTTTGTTTTTGAATCCTGTGCAGGCGAAGGCTTTGTGTTTGGTCTTTATACTGCTGAAAGTATTGGTATTCTGCCCAAGGATACTTTGGTTGAGCTTCTCACTACCGATGCAGAAGGTAGTGCTGCTTCCGCTGAACTTCCTTTTGGCAACTACTACTTGCGTGAACTGAAAGTACCCGACGAAACTATCTATCTTTCTCAGACTTCTTTTCCGCTCTCTGTTTCAGGTGTAAACACGGTCTACTATGACGAACCTATTGTAAACGACATATTCAAGGGCAATATCGCCGTCTGGAAAACCGATGAAACAGATGCCGATAGGATGCTCGCAGGTGCGGTGTTCGAGATCCGCGGTGAGGATGACGTGCTATATGACACGATAATCACAGATGAGGATGGTTACGCTATTTCCATCGACCTGCCTGTTGGCACCTATCATGTAAAAGAAATCGATCCGCCCACCGGCTTTATCCTTTCCGATGAAGTCACAGAAATCACTATTTCTACCGACAACAAGAGTACGGCAGTATTGGAAAGAGCCAACAAAGCCAATGAAATGACTCTGAAAAAGAGCGATATTACCAACGGTAAGCCCGTTCCAGACGCCACCATCACAATCTATGATGCTTCTGGTGCTGTATTCTTTGAAGGCAAAACTGACGAGAATGGCGAGATCTACCTGTCCGAGGTTCCTGCCGGAAAGTACACCTACAAGGAGACCATCGCACCCGATGGCTATGCGATTAACACTGAGACCTTCTCCTTTGAAATGGACAATTACGGTAAGGTGACGGGGACGACTGAAATCACTGATGAGCCCATTGTCCTCAAGCTGACCAAGATGAATACCTTTACCGGAAAGCCTTTTGCAAATATCGAGTTTTCACTGAAGGATACAGACGGTAATACCGTAAAGACCGTCATGACTGAAAACGGGTATCGCATCATTTCCGCTGATGGCGAGGACAGCTTCAAAGTAGACGAAAGCGGTTATGCCGAGTTTCGATATCTTGCAGCGGACAATTATTCGCTCGTTGAGGTCACGCCGCTTGGTTATATCTCTGAAGATGTCTATTCCTTTACACTAACAGATTCTTATTCTCTCAGCTCTCCCTTTGAATTGACCGTTGAGAACTGCCCCACGGGTCTGAAAATCAGCAAAGTAGATAGTGCAACAAACAGACCTCTGATGGGTGCAGGCTTCCGCATAAAGGTTCGTGATGGTCTTGGTTTTGAAACACTTACCTTCACTCAGCAGGAAGATGGCAGCTTCTTCTACGATGCCAATGGCACTGTTATGGATATGATGGTGGATGGCAATGGCGAAATCATGATCTATGGTCTGCCCCTGGGCAACATCTGGATCGAAGAAAGCATTGTGCCTGACGGATATTTCCCCAATCCTGCTGCAAAAGTTGAAATCACAAAGAACAACAAAGCCGATAATCCTTATGAAATAACCATCAAAAATAGCAAATATGTAAAACTTGGCATGGATAGCGATTGGTGGGAGTTTCCCGCACTGTTGCTGGGCATTGCGCTTGCTATTGGTGGTGTAGTACTCGTTGTAATCAAACGCAAAAAACTGAAGAAAGTTGAGGACTAAATATGGAACTTAAAGTAATCCTTTCCATTGCGCTCTGTGTTGTCATTGTAGGAGGTGCGATATTCCTGCACATTCGCAGTAAAAACAAGAAAAACTAAATCTGTTGGAGGGCATTTAGCCCTCCTTTTACATACTGATAGAAAGGAGAACAAACATGAACAAAGAGAAAAACGCAGGATATGAAATCGTTGAACGATTTGTAGTTGGCGATATCGGCATAGCGCTTGGGGTCAACAACAATGCTCTAGCCAAGTATGTTACCTGGAACTACCGTAAAGAATCTCCGATGCACTTTTTCTGGGGGCACTATTTTGCCCATGAGCATCAAGCGACCATTGACTTTGAAAAGCGTATTGAAGATGAAATTCGGTATTATGAGGAGCATACACATAAGAACTTTGCAATCCCCGAAACATGTCTTTCTATTGAACCAACCAGTGGCGATTTAATCGTTATCAAGCGAGGCTTGCACGGATATTTTCCTTCGGACTGGAACCGCAAAGGAGATCGTGAGGCCAACCGTGAAACGGCAACCTATACAAATGAAAAAATGGGTGTTACTAAGGAGCAGGAGGCTGCTATGCTTCATGGTTCGATGTTTGGTTGGACAACCCCTTCTGCCAATCCACGAAACTATGATGAGAAAGGTCATTTAAAGAAAAGCAGTCGTTCTGAGCAGGAACGATAAGGAGGTGTAAAGTTGGCAACAAAACTACAGCGGATGTCTGAACTATCCATTCAGACTATAAATGGATTGACACACTCCATTGATGCATGGCTGCGTTTTTTAGACTCTGCTGCTTGGCTTTATAAATATCCTTTTCCAGACCAGGTTTTGATTCATGCGCAACGACCGGATGCCAGAGCCTGTGCGCCGATGGAGCTATGGAACAATACCTTCCGAAGATGGGTAACAAGAGGCGAAAAGGCATTGCGTTGATTGACGACAGTGGAGATATACCGAAGCTTCGATACGTATTTGATGTATCGGATACGAACTCTCGCTACAACATTCCTTTTTCGCTCTGGCAGCAAAGAGAGCAAGATGAAAGCCAAATCATTGAAGAGCTCTCCAACCACTTTGGAGAACCGGAAGAAATTGAAAGATTGTCTTTTTCCGAACAACTTATAGGTATCATTCACAATGCCGTCGAAGACAACAGCACGGATTATGCAAGAGAATTATTGCATATGCTCGGTGGCAGCAGCCTTGAAGATTACGATGATTTTAATGTGCAGGTTTGGTTTAAGCAAATACTTGAAATGAGTGTCGTATACACTACCCTGACCCGTCTTGGATATGATCCCAAAGAGTATCTGGATAAGGCCGATTTCAGCGTGGTTCTCGATTTCAATACGCCCTATACGATTACACAGCTTGGTACTGCAACAGAGGATATGACTGATATGGTACTGCGTCAGGTGGAAAGAACAGTATATACGATTCGCAGACACGAGCGCGACACACTTGCACAAAAGAAGGATGTCTTGCAGAATGAAGTTGAAAAAAATGAAAGGAGCAACAGCAATGGAAATCATTTACCGGATGAACGGGGATTACCTGCTTCCCGAGATAGAAATGGATCTTCAACACAAGGAGAGCATCGGCAAGTTCGGGAGGCTCAGGAAGAAGTTTCTGAAAGAGAATCGGAAGGGCCTATACAACTCGCTTCTTCTGACGAATGGACTAACCGAGCACTTGGTCGAGATCAATCGGCTGGCGCAGGAACAGATGGAAGCATTGAGCCTACAGATGGCTCACAACGAGAACGTAACCGAGAAGCTGAAAGCCGAGAATCAAATGCTGTGGGTACAGCGGATGAACAACATTCGGCAGAGAGCCGAAGAGCTCGTGATGAACGACCTGATTTACGCATAACAGACGAAGAAAGCAGTCTCTTTCCAACATTAGAAGAACAATTACAGCACATCGAAGAAGCGGAAGCGCAAAAGCTCTCCGCTTTTTCTGTTTCTCAGGCGGATATTGACAATGAGCTTTGTAGACACGGAAGCGGTTTTGCACAAGGAAAGTTTCGCATCTATAAGTTCTTTGAGGGTATGCCTTCTTCGGATGCGGCCGTAGCATTTCTCAAAAAGGAATATGGAATCGGTGGTCACTCGCATACCTATTTGAATGGTGAAGCAGGGTTTGTTGACCATGATGGGAAGGGCATTCACTTCTCCAACCGTCATTATAAGGATAAGCAAACGATCCCATGGAAAACCATTGCGCGCAGACTTCGGGAGTTGATTGCTCTCGACCGATACCTGACCGAAAAAGAAAAAGCATCTCTGCCCGAATACGAAGCAAAAGAGGCAGAACGGCGGTTGCAGCTTGAAGAAGCAGCAGCATCCCGAGAAGCATTAAAAGCGGCTGCGGCTGCAATGGATGAACACCGCAAGAACGCTGAGTATCGCTTTTCCCTTGGCGACGAGGTACAGCTTGGCGCAACGACCTATACTGTACTCGGATACGACGAGCGTAGCGTCATGCTGTCTGACCCAAAGTATCCGTTGCTTTCCGAGGGTATGGCGCGGGCTGTATTTGAGCGTAGGCTGCGTGAAAATCCAGCAAATGACCATCTCATTGTTAATGATGCAAGTGCACCTGAACATCCTGAAGAAACCGTATCAGTTGCAGACGGCGAAGCACTTGCAGCTGAAGAAGCGCAGCCCGAGTTTGAGACAGAAACCGTTGAAATCATTTCGGGTGAAGAAAATGATATTCCCTATGACGTGGTAATCCAAACGCTGCGTACCGAAGCTCCTGAAAAGCAGGAGCCTATGAAATCCGCAGTGAAAACCAACTTCCGCATCACGGATGATGCACTCGGTCAAGGCGGTCCGAAAGCAAAGTTCAGGATGAACATGGAAGCGATTCGGACGTTGCAGAACATCGAGTTTGAACAGCGGTTGGCAACGCCCAAAGAACAGGAAGTGCTATCGCGGTATGTTGGTTGGGGCAGTTTGCCGCAAGCTTTTGAAGAAAACAATGCTGCATGGGCGGACGAGTTTCAAGAACTCTACGAAACCTTGTCGCCCGAGGAATACCAAGCTGCGAGAGCTTCCGTGCTAAACGCGCATTATACAAGCCCCACGGTCATCAAAGCCATGTATACGGCGATTGAGAATATGGGCTTTCGCACAGGCAATATCCTTGAACCCTCCTGCGGCATTGGGAATTTCTTTGGGATGCTCCCCGAGAGCATGAACAGCAGCAAGCTCTACGGTGTGGAGCTCGATAGCATCACGGGCAGAATTGCAAAGCAGCTCTATCAGAATGCCAATATTGCTATTCAGGGCTATGAAGAAACAGCGCTGCCCGACAGCTTCTTCGATGTTGCGATCGGCAATGTTCCCTTTGGCGATTATGGCGTAGCGGACAAGCGATATGACAAGAATCATTTCCTCATTCACGACTATTTTTTCGCTAAGACGCTCGACAAGGTTCGTCCGGGCGGTATTGTGGCCTTTATCACATCTTCGGGAACGATGGATAAGAAGAATCCATCGGTGCGCAAGTACATTGCACAGCGAGCTGATCTTCTGGGAGCCATTCGCCTGCCGAACAATGCGTTTCTGGCCAATGCCGGTACGGGGGTTGTTGCGGATATTCTGTTTTTGCAAAAGCGAGATCGTCCCATGGAGGTTGATCCCGATTGGGTACATCTCGGAAGTACAGAAAACGGCTACACGATCAACCAATACTTCGTCGATAATCCAGATATGGTTTTGGGTGAACTGACTGAGGAAAGCACGCAGTACGGAAAGCAGGCTGTAACCGTCAAGCCAATCGCTGGTGCACAACTCTCAGAGCAGCTTTCCGATGCTATCGCCAACATCCATGCGGAAATAACCGAGCTGGAGCAGACCGAGGAAGCAGAAGAAGCCACTGTTGAGAGCATCCCCGCCGATCCAAGTGTTCGTAATTTCAGCTTTACCGTTGTGGATGGAGACATCTATTATCGTGAAAACTCGGTCATGAACAAGGTCGAGGTTTCTGTCACGGCTCAAAACAGAATCAAGGGAATGATCAAAATCCGGGATTGTACTCGGAAGCTGATTGACTATCAGCTGGAGGGATACCCAGATCACATGATTGAGCAGGAGCAGCGAACCTTAAACCATCTTTACGATGAGTTCACCGCAAAGTATGGTCTGCTGAACAGCCGCGGCAACAACATGGCTTTCTCGGATGATAGCTCCTACTGCCTGCTGTGTTCTCTTGAAGTGCTGGACGAAAACGGTGCATTGGAACGCAAGGCGGATATGTTCTCAAAGCGCACCATTCGTCAGCATGAAGCCGTCGCTTCATGCGATACCGCAATGGATGCACTTGCCGTATCCCTTTCTGAGAAAGCTATGATCGATATGGCGTATATGTCAGAACTGACCGGTAAGAGTGAAGAGCAACTGTTTGCAGAGCTCAAAGGCGTAATCTTTCTCAATCCTCTCTACGGGTATGGCAACAGCAACGAAAGGAAATATCTGACTGCAGACGAGTATCTTTCGGGCAATGTCCGTGAAAAACTAAGTTGGGCAAGGAAAAGCGCAGAGCAGAATCCTGACGACTACCTTGTGAATGTGAAAGGCTTGGAAAAGGTACAGCCTGTAGATTTATCCGCATCCGAAATCGATGTGCGCCTTGGGGCAACATGGATTCCACAAGAAGATATTCAACGCTTCATGGTCGAGCTGTTAAAACCTGCGTATTATGCAAGCAGCAAGATCAAGGTGCATTATTCCCCGCTGACCGCAGAATGGAATATCTCCAACAAGAACAGCGATTACGGTAATGTTACCGCCAACGTAACCTACGGCACAAAGCGCATCAACGGCTATAAGATCATCGAGGAAACGCTGAATCTCAAAGATGTTCGTATTTTTGATACTGTGCAAGATGAAAACGGCAATGATAAGCGCGTACTGAACAAGAAGGAGACCGTGCTTGCACAGCAGAAGCAGCAGCTCATCAAGGATGCTTTCCGAGACTGGATATGGAAAGACCCGGCAAGGCGAGACCGCTTGACCACTCTCTACAACGAGCGTTTCAATTCTGTTCGTCCCCGTGAGTATGATGGTAGCCATATCAAATTTGTCGGCATGAATCCTGAAATCACATTGCGTGAGCATCAGGTAAACGCCATTGCCCGCATCCTGTACGGAGGCAACACCTTGCTTGCGCATGTCGTAGGTGCCGGCAAGACCTTCGAAATGGTGGCAGCCGCCATGGAGTCAAAGCGGCTTGGCCTCTGTCAAAAGAGCCTATTTGTCGTCCCCAATCACCTGACAGAACAATGGGCAGCGGAATTCCTTCAGTTATACCCTTCTGCAAACATCCTTGTAGCAACAAGGAAAGATTTTGAGACGAGAAATCGTAAAAAGTTCTGTTCAAGAATTGCAACCGGCGATTACGATGCAGTCATTATCGGACACTCGCAGTTTGAGAAGATCCCCATGAGTGTGGAACGGCAAAGAGCTATTCTGCAAGCACAGCTCGACGAGATCATAGAGGGTATCTCTGAAGCAAAACGCGCCAATGCAGAACGCTTCACCATCAAGCAGATGGAAAAGAGCAAACGCTCCATAAAGCTGAAACTCGACAAGCTCAATGACCAGACCCGAAAGGATGATGTTGTTACCTTTGAAGAACTGGGCGTGGATCGTCTCTTTGTAGACGAGGCACACAGCTTTAAGAACCTGTTCTTGTATACGAAAATGCGAAATGTCGCAGGGCTTTCTCAAACGGAAGCCTTGAAATCTTCGGACCTGTTTATGAAATGCCGGTATATGGACGAATTAACGGGAAATCACGGTGTCGTATTTGCAACGGGAACACCAATCTCAAACTCCATGACCGAAATGTACACCATGCAACGATATCTACAATATGATACCCTTCGATCACAGGGATTGCAGCACTTTGATGCATGGGCATCCACCTTTGGAGAGACCATTACAGCTATTGAGCTTGCGCCGGAGGGAACGGGCTATCGTGCGAAAACACGATTTGCCCGTTTTTATAATCTTCCCGAATTGATCTCCATGTTCAAGCAAGTAGCTGATGTACAAACAGCCGATATGTTGAGACTTCCTATCCCTGAAGCGGAATACCATAACGAGGTCATTAAGCCTTCCAAATTCCAGAAAGACATGGTTGCTTCATTCTCGGAACGCGCTGAAAAGGTAAGAAACGGCATGGTGGACGCAACGGTCGATAATATGCTAAAGATCACAAATGACGGAAGAAAGCTTGCGCTTGACCAGCGGCTCACGGATGATATGCTTCCTGATGATCCGGATAGTAAGGTTAATCTTTGTCTTGATAACATTCATCGTATCTGGGAGAGCAGCAAGGATAAGCGGTCGACACAGCTTGTATTCTGCGATCTGTCCACGCCGCACGGAGATGGCAAGTTCAATGTGTACGATGATCTGAAAGAAAAGCTCGTTCGAATGGGTGTACCTGAGATGGAAATTGCCTTTATTCACGATGCCAAGACCGAAGCGCAAAAGGCGGCGCTCTTTACCAATGTTCGTGCGGGCAATGTCAGAATCCTTCTTGGATCAACCGCAAAGATGGGTGCAGGCACAAATGTGCAAAAACGCCTGATTGCAGAACATCATTTGGATATTCCATGGCGACCGTCGGACATTGAGCAGCGGGAAGGGCGCATCCTCCGCCAAGGGAACGAGAACAGACGGGTAGATATCTTTCGATATGTGACAGAAAATACTTTCGACAGCTACATGTGGCAGACGATTGAGAACAAGCAGAAGTTCATTTCTCAGATTATGACGAGCAAGAGCCCTGTTCGCTCCTGCGAGGATGTGGATGAAACGGCACTTTCGTATGCAGAGATAAAAGCGCTTGCAACTGGAAACCCGCACATCAAGGAAAAGATGGATTTAGAGATTGAAGTATCAAGGCTGAAGCTTGTGAAGGCAAACTACCTTTCTCAGAAATACGCACTTGAGGATAGCCTGCTTAAGCATTACCCAAAGGAGATTCGATTAACGCAGGAGCGCATTAAAGGATATCAGGCGGATATTGCATTATATCAGCGACATAAAACTGAAGAGTTTCCAGGCATGGTCCTATGTGGCATTTCCTATGCTGAGAAAAAGGATGCCGGTGCTGCGATTATAGAAATCTGCAAGGCTCAGACTTCGCCGGAAGCCAAGGAAATCGGCAGTTATAGAGGATTTGTGCTGCTTCTGTCATTTGACACCATGTCAAAAGTATTCCGCATGACCTTGCGGGGCAGCCTTTCTCATACCATTGAATTGGGGAGCGACATATACGGCAATATTCAACGCATGGAGAACATCCTTGAAGCGTTTCCCATGCGGCTTTCTGCCTGTGAAAAAGCACTGGATACGCTGAACGAGCAGATGGAAACCGCAAAAAATGAGGTTGATAAGCCATTTGCACAGGAACAGGAACTTGCCAAAAAGACCGCGCGGCTTGCCGAACTTGATGCGTTGCTTAATATCGATAAGCGAGAAAATGATGTGCTGGATGCCGAGCAGGAGCAGCAAGACGAACGCACCCCGGTTAGAGAGGAGCCTGAGCGTTGAATAGCAGCAGAAGATATGTTACCAAAGAGGAGATTGAGCAAGCTCGGCAGATCGATCTCCTTTCCTATTTACAGCGATACAAACCGGATGAGCTGGTTACAATTACGCGAGGAGTTTACTCGCTTCGTTCTCATGATAGCCTTAAAATCTCCAATGGCAAGTGGTATCGGTGGGCAAGCGGCGTTGGGGGTGTTTCTGCTCTTGATTTTCTTGTAAAAGTTGAGGGAATGCCTTTTGTTGATGCTGTGAAACATTTGTGCGGATGCTCAAATAGCTATCCATTTCCGCAAACAACTCCGAAAGATAAAAAACCGAAGCCCTTCGTCCTGCCAAAGCGCCATTCTAATAACGACCGTGTAATCCAATATCTAAAGCAGCGTGGCATATCCGAAGCGACCATTCAAATGTGCATAGATAAGGGCATTCTGTATGAGGATTATCGGCTCAACTGCTGCTTTATTGGCAAGGACGAAAACGGAGCACCCCGATATGCCACGATAAGAAGTTCAAGCCCGAACCATACCTTTCTTATGGATATAGAAGGCAGTAATAAAGCCTACTCGTTCCGCGTGGAATCGCCTGCATCGGATGAGTTATATTTGTTTGAAAGTGCCATCGATTTGCTTTCCTACTATGACTTGTATGGAAAGAAAGCAGGCAACTATCTGTCTGTATCGGGGGTATACCAACCCAACAAGAAAGATGCAGCATTCACCATTCCCGCTGCCGTATCATACTTTCTATTGCACAATCCGAGTACAAAGAAGATCCATATATGCTTTGACAATGACGATGCAGGACAAAAGGCAGCAAATGCATTGCTTCTGCAGCTATCATCAGAATATGAGATTTTGTTGGAACTGCCCACGCGCGGCAAGGACTACAACGACCAACTTCTCTTTGAAAGAGGATTACCTAAAACCATCAAAACCCGAATCACACAAAATCACAACAAGGAGGAAATTACGAAATGAATCGTTCTTTTGCTTATGTCAGTGCCCCCGTCTTTGAGGGGCGATCTACCAAGGAATTGAGGGAGTATTGTCGCGAACTATATGAGCTTGGTTATCTCCCTATCTGTCCCAACATCATGTTTTCCCAATTTCTTACGGATGATATTCCCGAGGAACGGGAAGAAAGCAAAGCTATGAGCCTTGAACTACTTCGTCGTTGTCGGGTTGTAGTAGTATGCACCAACGACATTACCGAAAGCATGGAGAAAGAAATTCTCCTCGCCAACAAGCTGGGCATTACTGCAACTACTCTTACCGGCATCAGAAAAATCGCTGCACATGCAAAGAAAGGAGAAAATACCTGATGCAGAACTACACTTTCCACATTGTTGAAACCAGAGAATCCACTCTGACCATTAAGGCAAACGATATTCGGGATGCCGAAGCGATTGCCCACCGCTATCATGACTGCCTCATGGATGATGCTGAGACTTTTGAGGATGATGTTGAGGTGACTGTAAAGATTTACGGGTGCTGTGATAATGAAGATCGTTTCTGCGAGATGGGATGAGCCAGCAAAGCTGTATCAGATTAACAAGCATCGCCTTTTGGGGACAAAAGGCAGTTTTGGGGATTTCCCCAAGCCCCCATAAAGTGCAGAGACAGCGACAATGGCACAAAGAAAAATAGAAATCAAGGTTCGACTGAACGAACAAGAAGCTGCTGTTCTCAATCGTGATGTTGCAAAATCCGGACTCTCGCGCGAGGCATATCTCCGTGCCTTAATTATGAAAAAGCCTGTTATCGAACGCCCGCCTGCCGAATACTTTGAAACGCTCGGTGAGCTGCGGCAAATTCACATTGATCTGAATCGAATTGCAGGCAGAGCAGACTTCATAGGACTGATCGATGCAGAGGCATATTGGAATAATGTAGAAAAGCTCCAGGCAACTGTTGGAATGCTAAAAGCAATACTGTATGCCAAACAAAAGAATGATTGACCCAACGCATAATCAATGTTAAAATAAGGTATACTTTATTTTGAACTAACTTTTGCGTGGAGGATATACTATGAAATATATTGAACGATCATTGGAGCGGAAATTCCTGCGCATGAATAAGGCGTTCAAAGCTGTCATGGTCGTGGGTGCAAGGCAGGTTGGTAAATCAACCATGCTGAAGCATTTTGCGGAAAAGGAAAACAGAACCATTGTCTCGATGGATGATTCCCGATTAAGGGAACTGGCGAAATCGGATCCTGCTCTCTTCTTTCAAACCTACCAACCGCCGATCTTGATAGATGAGGTACAGAAAGCGCCAGAGTTGTTTGAGCAGATTAAAATCATCTGCGATAAGAGCAACGAAAAAGGACTTTTTTGGCTGACGGGATCGCAGAGCAAAAAGCTGATGAAGCAGGCAGGCGATTCACTGGCAGGACGCGTATGCATTTTGAAAATGTACAGTCTTTCTCAGAAAGAGATTGCCGGAATCACAGTTGATGATCCTATTGACTTTTCCTTTGCAAGTCTTCGTGAGCGCAGCAAGCATTTTCCCGAGAACAATATCGTCAATGTGTTTTCTCATATTTGGCGCGGCGGCATGCCAGAACTCCAGGAGCTTGATGCAGAGCAGACGCATGAATACTGGAACTCCTATATCGATACCTACCTGATGCGTGATGCTGTAGATGATAACGGTATCACTGATACAGAGGGGTTCCGCAAATTTCTCCGTGCCTGTGCTGCTTTTAACGGCCAATTGCTCAACTACAATGATCTTGCACAAGCATCCGGCATCTCCGGTGTAACGGCCAAAGAATGGATGAAGATTCTGCAAACGATGGGCATCGTACACCTTCTGGAACCATTTTATTCAAACGAGTTAAAGCGACTGATTAAAACACCGAAACTATATTTCTGCGATACCGGACTCTGCGCGTGGCTTTCCTCGTGGACGAGTAAGGATACGCTTATGAACGGTGCTGCTGCGGGGCATTACTTTGAGAACTATGTCGTTGGAGAATTCCTTCGGGAATACGCTTATGGCACTGAGCCTGCCAACCTGCATTTTTACCGAGATACCAATCAAAAGGAAATTGACTTCGTAATTGAACAGAATGGTGTTCTGCATCCAGTGGAGATAAAGCTCAGCAGCAATCCGGACAAACGGTTCATTAAAGCGTTTTCTGCTTTGGAAAAAACGAATAAGACAATCGGACCCGGAGGAATCGTATGTATGACCGAGACTCCGTTCCCCATAGATGCAGCAAACAGCTTTATCCCTGCAAATATTATTTAAGTATTTTAACTGAATAACAATTTCGAGAAAACTTATGAACCCGTTAGCTTTCCAGGCTGACGGGTTTCTTTGTAGGAGGTGATAAAAATGGCTACCACTTCACTGTGGCGAGTAAGAGGGTACATCGGTAAGGTTCTGTTATATGCAGAAAACCCTGAAAAAACAACATTGCCCAAATCGATTGGTTTTGATGATGCAGATAAGGATACGCTTGAGGATGTCATTGCCTACGCCTCCCGTGAAGAAGCCACCAATCAGCGTCAACTTATAAGCGGAATCAACTGCTGTCCGAAAACAGCACGAACTGAAATGCTTCATACAAAAGAAGCATTCGATAAAGAGAGCGGAACTATCGCATATCATGGTTATCAGTCTTTTCAAGAAGGAGAGGTAACGCCGGGCTTAGCACATACTATTGGAGTTCGTTTGGCAACCGAACTATGGGGCGATAAGTATGAAGTGATTGTTGCAACCCATGTTGATAAAGCATCTCATATACACAACCACTTCGTAATAAATACTGTTTCCTTTGTAGATGGCCGAAAATTTCACCGAACTAAAAAAGATTATTTGCAAATGCGAGAGAAATCCGATGCGCTGTGTAAAGAGTATGGGCTATCTGTCATTGAAAACCCTTTGGGGAAAGGAAAACATTACGCCGAATGGCTTGCTGAGCGCAATGGCGAACCTACATGGCGCAGCATTATACGCGATGATGTAGATGTAGCCGTAAAAAGCAGCATAACTTTTCAACAGTTTGTGCGCTCTCTCAAAGATAAGGGATATGAAGTGGAGCGCCGAGGAACATTACTGCGTCTGCGTCCTCCGGGTAAAGAGCGATTTGTGCGATTTGCTACGCTGGGAGAAAACTACACAGAAGAAGCCATTGTGAATCGGATTCTTCGTCAACAGAGACGAGAGCATCCTCCACAACCACAACAGCCTGCTGTTCGCAAGGCAAAGGTTTATGGCGATTTTCGCTTATCAAAAATCACATGGAAGGGCTTGCGGGCACTGTACTTTTTCTATTTGCGGAAACTCCGACAGGCGGCAAATCAACCAAAGGGATATGCGCCTTATGTCCTTCGCGATGATCTTAGAAAGCTTGACGAAATATCCAATCAGACAAAATTCCTTTTCAAACACAAGTTGGATACTGCAGAGCAGATAATTGATTGCAGAGCATCTCTCGAACAGGGAATCGATACGCTATGCGCTGAACGAACACATTTACGAAATGTTAAGAGACACGCTTCTGTAACGAGCGAGGAAATAGCTTCTATTGATTTACGCATTGCCGAGATTTCCAAATTACTCGGCACTCTACGCAAAGACATCAGAATGTGCAATGCCGTTTTGGAACGTTCATTAATCGTTCAGGAGAACTATGAATCCCTAAAGAAAACTCAGGTAAAGGAGGTGAGAGAACATGAGCCAGCAAGGAGAAGCAGCGGAACAAATCGTAAACATGGCGACCAACGTGACCGTGAAAGGTGTTGAGTGCGTTACCAACCTCGCCGGTAAGGGCGCAATGTCCCTTGCAACTTTTCTTATAGCCACATTGAAAGACCAGAAAAAGACACAAGGCAGAGCACGAATGCGAGCTTTCCACGGAAAGCCAACGAAGGTTTTTGTTATTAAAGCAAAGGATATGAAGTTGTTTGCTGAGGAAGCAAAGAAGTATGGAATTTTGTATGCAGCCGTAATCAACAAAAAGCAACCAGATGGATTGGTAGATGTTGTTGTAAATGCAGCCGATGCAGCAAAGGTTAATCGAATTGCAGAGAGGTTTGCCCTTTCAACCGTTGATGTTGAAAAGATCCGTGAAGATATTAAGAAAGCGCGTGAACAGCGCAGTGATGCGGAACGAATGCGTTCTGACCCGCCGGCAGAAAAAGACGCGCATACCGTTGATGAAAAAACGCTTGGAGAAATGATGGGAGAACCTGTGCCGCAAGGCAATACCCATAAGCAACCTGTTGAGATTGAGCAGCCCGTAAACCCTATGAAGGCGAGGACGGAAAAATCAAATCTGTCCGAGCCTACCTCAAAGATGCACGAAGATATCGGCGTGGAGAAATCTGAGCGTCCTTCGGTGCGGAGTCAAATTCAAGAAATTAATTCGAGAAGAGAAGCAGAAAAAGCAAAACCTGTTGAGCGCTCTAAAAGCGTGGTACCAAATCATCATAAGAGCGCAAAGAAAAACAAGGCGAAAGGAAGGTAATAGAATGGCAGAAGAAAAAGTCCGGAATAACGGTAAAGAGCAGGAGGTTAATTTTCAGGAATGGGTTGAACAAAAGCGTGCACGCAGAACGGCTTTATACAATAAGGTTGATGAAATGGCAGATAAAGCACTTTCCGATAAGGGAGTGCTTTTTAACTATTTGACTGTTCAGGCTAAGCTCGGCAAGATCAGTGTTGCAAACAGTTTGCTTATCGCCGCACAGAATCCAAAGGCGACCAATCTGCGCAGCTTTGAGGAGTGGAAACAGCGCGGACGCTCGGTTAATAGCGGCGAAAAAGGAATCGATATTCTTGCTCCCGACGGAGAATATGAGAGATCCGATGGCACTATTGGAATGAACTTTGAAGCAAAAAAGGTGTTTGATGTATCTCAGACCAGCGGCGGGAAGGTATTTCAGCGGAAGAATCCGCCAGTTAAAAATGCACTAAAGGCGCTCATGACAAATGCACCTGTCCACATTCATCTCGATGACACCATTGCAAAGAATATCGGAGCTTTGTATTCTGAAGATGAGAAAGTCATCTGCGTTGCTCGAGGGCTTGAAAGCGAGAAACTATTCTTTTCCGTTGCAAGGGAGCTTGCTCGTGCGGATGGTTGTGATAACACCTTTCTGTGTGATTGTGCAGCCAATATTGCCTGTATCCGATATGGCATTGCCCCGCAGGATTTCGATCAGATTTCTGAAGAGTTCCACGCTCTTGAAACGAGAGAAAAGAGAGATGCACTTTCCATTATTCGAGATACTGCCTGCAAGATTACCGAGCGAATTGATCTAAATCTCCAGGCAGAACGAAATAAAAATGAACCGGAAAGGTGAAAAAATGGAAAAGAGAATTATTGAAGTAGATGAGTATCAGCACGGTCTCATCATAAACTCCTTGAACGATATGCGCAATGAACTTGCGCTCGCCGGCAAGGACACGGAATTTGTAGACGACACTTTGATTGAGGTCATGGATGCACCGACTAAGCGAGAAAAACGCAAACTAAAAAAAGAAAGGGAGCGATAATACTTGTGGCAATGTATTGAAACCTTAACGAAAACAATCTCTGACACGGAGACAACTGAAAATGAGCAAACCGAACAAGGATAGTCGGTCATTGCACATTTTCCTTATTCTCGGAGTTATTCCAGTGATATGGGCGGCCTTGATGGTCGCCCCTTTTCTTTCAGAAGGTCTGATGGGTATCTTTAACGGCTTCACAAAAGGCATGAACAATCCACTTTCCATTCAATGGTGTGAGGATTCACCAAAGACAATTCTGATTTTTCTTTTGATATATGGCATTTCTGTCGGCGTATACTTTTCGACTAAGCATAACTACCGAAAGGGAGAAGAACATGGCTCTGCAAAATGGGGTACACCTGCAATTCTCTCCAGAAAATATGCGGACAAAAACAGGTCGCATAATGTTCTTCTGACAAAGAACACAAGGATAGGTCTTGACGGAAAAAAGCATCGGCGCAATTTGAACATCATGGTTGTCGGCGGCTCGGGTGCAGGTAAAACACGCTTCTATGCCAAACCGAACATTATGCAGGCCAACACCTCTTTTGTAGTGCTTGACCCCAAGGGCGAAATCTTGCGAGACACAGGCAATCTTTTGAAAGAGAAAGGATATGAAATCCGAGTGCTTGACCTTATCAATACCTATCGCAGCCATGGATATAACCCCTTTGCCTATCTTCGCGATGAAAAGGATGTGTTGAAGCTCGTTTCCAATCTTGTGCGAAATACAACGCCAAAGGGCGCATCGAGTAATGATCCATTTTGGGAAAGGGCAGAAACTGCACTTCTTGAGGCACTGATTCTGTATCTCATCTTTGAAGCTCCACCCGAGGAACAGAACTTTCCTATGGTAATGGAGATGATCAATGCTGCCGAGGTTCGGGAAGAAGATGAAGGATATGAAAGCGTTCTGGATGAACTGTTCTCTCGCCTTGAATTAAGAGACCCCGAACATCTGGCCGTAAAACAGTACCATATTTTCAAGTTGGCTGCGGGCAAAACAGCTAAAAGTATTTTGATTTCTCTGGGTGTTCGCTTGGAAAAGTTCAATCTTCCGCAAATTGCTTCTGTTGTCATGCACGATGAACTGGATCTTCCTTCTCTGGGCGAAAAGAAAGTTGCGCTGTTTGCAGTCATACCAGACAACGACAGTTCGCTAAACTATATTATTGGAATGATGTATACGCAGCTTTTCCAAGAGCTTTATTACAGTGCGGACTTCATTCATCATGGAAGTTTGCCCGTTCATGTGCATTGCGTAATGGACGAATTTGCGAATGTCGCATTACCTGATGAGTTTGATAAGCTGCTGGCAACCATGCGTTCAAGGGAAATCAGCGTATCTATCATTATTCAGAACATTGCTCAATTAAAAGCACTCTTTGAGAAACAATGGGAAAGCATAATCGGAAACTGTGATACTTTTCTGTATCTTGGAGGCAATGAGGATAGTACTCATGAGCTTGTTTCAAAAAAGCTCGGTAAAGAAACCATCGATATGAACACTTACGGACAATCGAAAGGGCGCAACGGAAACTACTCGACGAACTGGCAGATATCAGGAAGAGAGCTTATGACTCCCGATGAAGTGCGGATGCTGGATAACAGATTCGCGCTTCTTTTTATTCGCGGAGAAAGAGCAGTTCAAGACGAAAAGTATGATATTCTACAGCATCCGAACATTTGCTTGACTGTGGACGGCGGTGCGCAGAGATACCTTCACGGACTTGCACCCAAAGCATTTGACCTTGCAGACGTTATGCTTGATGACGATCCCAATGACTATGAAGTGTACTCCGAGGCTGAGATTAACCAATTCTACGAAACTAAGGAGGAGAAAGAAAATGGATAAGAAAAACGAAAAACACATGACCTCTCGCATGAAGCGAGGGCTTGCCGTCTTCTGTATTATTGTTCTTGTATTCTCATTCAGCACTGTAGCTTTTGCAGCAGATGACCCTCTCGAAGTGGTAAACAATCTATCTGAATTCATCTTTGGACTTATTAGGGCAATTGGCATTATATTGCTTGCGTTCGGTATCGTTCAGGTAGGACTTGCACTAAAAAGCCACGACCCGAGCCAGCGTGCAAACGGTTTTCTGACCCTTGCCGGCGGTATTATCATCACCTTTGCCCGTGAAATCCTTACCCTGATTACCGGCTGATTAAGGAGAGGCTATGAAGTCGAACATAACCGAACAGATGCACATTCATTCGCTGAACGGAGCGCTTGCAGAAGCCACGATTGTTGAAAAAATCGGTAATAACAAGTACATTGCTGAGTTTGATGGAAAAATGTGCACTGCAATTTATAACCCATTCGTAGGCCGCTTCTATGTGGATGACAAGTACGGAGTTATAAAAACACCTGTCCGTTCAACTGATGAAAAGTCTCGCTAAACATCTGAGGGCAAGTTCAAATGGATTTGCCCTCTTGAAAAGGAGGTGAATTTTTGGGTAGTGGCAACTGGATAATCGATAACTTAATGAATGCATTACAGATATGGAATGAGAAGCTTGCTGAAATATGGCTTCTTATAACGCAGTCTCCGCAGGAGTTCAAAGGAGGTGGTGTTTGGGATGTCATCCTTTCCATTAATGGATCACTAAAGGCCGTTGGATATGCTCTCCTGGTGCTGTTCTTTCTTGTGGGTGTCGTTAAAACATGTGGCAGCTTTTCAGAAATCAAAAAACCGGAGCATGCTTTGCGCCTTTTTGTCCGCTTCGCAATCGCAAAAGCGGTTGTTGGATATGGACTTGACTTGATGATGGCTCTTTTCCGAATCGTCCAGGATATTATCTCACGCACGATGGATGTGGCAAATATTGGCTCCATTGCAGTGACTTCGCTTCCCGATGGAATGACTGAAGCAATCCAAGACCTCACATTCTTCCAAAGCATTCCTGCATGGGCTGTCAGCTTGATCGGAAGCTTGGTAATCATAGTTCTTTCGTTTGTTATGATTATGAGTGTGTATGGAAGATTTTTCAAACTATACCTTTACACTGCGATTGCGCCGATTCCTTTATCTACCTTTGCTGGAGAACCTACAAGCAATGTGGGCAAAAGCTTTCTCAAGTCCTATGCTGCCGTGTGCCTTGAGGGTGCGATCATCGTTTTAGGCTGCATTATTTTTTCAATTTTTGCAGCAAGTCCGCCCGTGGTTGACACTTCGGCAAGCGCTGTCACGATAGTATGGACTTATATGGGAGAATTGATCTTTAATCTACTTGTTCTTACAGGCGCTGTAAAAATGTCGGATAGAGTGGTAAGAGAAATGTTTGGACTGTAAAGCAATACAAAACTATAAAGCATCCCACTGCGGATGCTTTTTTCGATTGGAGGTGCAATGTTGGAAGTAAAAATCAACCGTGAAATCAGAGAATATCAAGAGAACATATTCTTTGGATTGAACCTGCGTCAGCTCACTTTCTCTATCTTAGCCATTGCTGTCGCAGTTGGCATATACTTCGGTTTTCGCAATATTCTTGGAACCGAAACCGTATCTTGGCTCTGTATCCTCGGAGCCTTTCCCTTTGGAGCAATGGGTTTTATTAGGTACAATGGCATGACAGCGGAGCAGTTTGCAATGGCTTTTGTGAAGTCCGAGTTTTTGATGCCTAAACAGCTATGTTTTGAAAGCGAAGACCTGTACTGGAAGCTCCTCGGATCAACCATAGAGAGCAAGTCTGCTGCGACGAGGCAAGTCAAAAAGAAGAACAAACGAAAGAGAGGTAAAGGATGTGATTAAAGCATTAAATAGAATTTTCAAACAGGACAAGGAGAGGCTTACTGTTCCTAAATCTGTGCAGCAGGTCATTCCGATCAAACGGGTTTGGCCTGACGGGATTTGGCAGGTTGGAAACAAATTCAGCCGCTGCTGGAAGTTTACAGATATCAATTATGCCATAGCATCGAAGGACGACAAAACTTCGATGTTCCTTGATTATTCTGAACTGCTTAATTCGCTGGACAGCAATGCAACTACCAAAATTACGATCTGCAACAAGCGTATGAACAAACAGGCTTTTGAGGATTCCATCCTGCTGCCGCTTAAGGGTGATCAGTATGATGGATACCGCAAAGAGTACAATGAAATGCTGCTTGATAAGGTAACGGATGTATCCAATTCCATTGTTCAGGAAAGATATATTACCGTTTCTGTTGCAGCAAAGGACATTGAAGAAGCAAGAAGCTACTTCAACCGTGTAGGCTCAGACTTGACAGCACATTTTGCACAGCTTTCTTCCTCCTGCGAAGAACTCAATAGCGTTGAACGATTCCGTATCTGTCATGACTTTTTCAGACAGGGAGAAGAAGTGTATTTTGCCATGGATCTCAAATCAATGGTTCGCAACGGTCATTCCTTTAAAGATTATATCTGCCCCGATACAATGGAGTTTCATAAAGATTATTTCAGGATGGGCGAAAAGTTCGGGCGTGTCCTTTTCCTAAAGGACTACGCATCCTACATTAAGGATAGCCTTGTATCCGAATTGTGCGAGCTGAACCGTAATATGTTTTTTTCTCTGGATATTATCCCTATCCCAACCGATGAAGCAGTAAGAGAGGTTGAATCAAAGCTCTTAGGCGTTGAAACGAATATCACGAATTGGCAGCGTAAGCAGAATGCCAATAACAACTTCAGCGCTGTTGTTCCCTACGATATGGAGCAGCAGCGCAAAGAAGCAAAAGAGTTCCTCGATGACTTGGTTAGCCGAGATCAGCGAATGATGTTCGGACTTGTAACCATGGTTCATACCGCTGACAGTAAAAAAGAGCTTGACCGCGACACGGAAACGCTGATGTCCGTTGCCAGAAAGCACCTTTGCCAGTTGGCAGTATTGAAGTATCAGCAGATGGACGGTTTGAACACCGCGCTTCCCTATGGACTGCGAAAGATCAACGCAATGAGAACTCTTACTACTGAAAGCACAGCGGTGCTTATACCGTTTCGGGCCCATGAGATCATGGATATTGGCGGAACATATTGTGGCATGAATGCAATCAGCCATAACCTGATTATTGCGGACCGCAAGCAGCTTATTAACGGGAATGGATTCATTCTTGGAGTGTCGGGGAGCGGTAAAAGCTTCTTTACCAAGAAGGAAATCGTCTCCCTGTTTCTTGGCACGAGCGATGAAATCATTATCGCAGATCCGCAGAATGAGTACACACCCCTTATCAATGCGCTTGGCGGCGCTGCCGTAAACCTTGCACCGACTTCTGCAAACCATATCAATGCTATGGATCTTGCACTTGGATATGGCGACAGCGAAAATCCCCTCATCGCAAAAAGTGAGTTTGTCTTATCTTTTATCGAGCAGATCATGGGTGGCACGGGTAAGCTTCAGGCAGTTGACAAGTCTATCATTGACCGATGCCTGACAAATATCTATGCAGATTATCTCGCAAGCGGGTATACAATACAGCCACCCACTTTGGGCGATCTCTATAGGGAGCTCAAAAAGCAGAAAGAGAAACAGGCAAAAGAACTTGCTCTTGCGCTTGAAATGGTTGCCGAAGGTAACCTCAATATGTTTGCCCACCAGACGAATGTGGATGTTCATAACCGTCTCATTGCATACGGCATCAGAGACCTCGGAAAACAGCTTCGCACGCCCGGTATGCTTGTTATGACTGATGCAATCCGAAACCGTGTTGCGCGGAATAGAGAACGTGGTATCCGCACCCATGTCATTATGGACGAGATGCACATTTTCTTTGCTAATGAACTTTCTTCGCAGTTCTTTTCGGAATCGTGGAAACAGTTCAGAAAGGATGGCGCACTTGCAACCGGCATTACGCAGAATGTTGAGGACTGCCTGAAATCCGTAACGGCAAGGACAATGCTCGCAAACTCAGAGTATCTTGTCATGCTGAATCAGGCGCCTACCGACAGAGCTGAACTAGCAAAGCTTCTGAACATCTCTGACACCCAGTTATCCTATATCACCAATGTAGGCTTCGGGAAAGGACTATTGAAGTGCGGCAGCAGCATTGTACCTTTCGTGGATAACTTCCCGAAGGATACGAAGCTGTATCGGCTTATGAGCACCAAGCCCGGTGAAATTCAGAAAATACTTGTCTAATCGTTTGCAGCAACCGTTTCGGCGGTTGCTTTTACTATTCTTTGAAGAAAGGAGAAGCGAATTGAAAGATGTAAAAACAAGAGAACACAACAATGCGCCTCGTGTTATGTCAAATGCTGCACGAGCACCGAAAGAGCTCGCAAAACGCTCAATGATTCAGGCAAAAGAAAGAGCGCGAGAAGCGGCCCAGAGACCGGAAACACAACAGGATGAATCCCCAGAGCAATATGCGGAAAATCAGGTAGAACGATCTGCTGAGATGACGGTTCATATTGTTGGTGAAAGTGGCATGAATGCTGTACGGAGCGCAAACAATACTCGAAAACGAGTGAATGAATTGCGCGAGAAAATAAATCATCATAAAAATATCCGTACACAGCAGCAAACAAATTATTCTCGAGCCGGCCGTAAAAGAGTAATTAAGAACGCGCGACACTCTACTGGAAAGACCATAAAGCAGAGCACAAGAGCCGCTGCAAATAAAACAGTCAAAACAGCAAAACGCAGTGTAAAAGCCGCTGAAAAGACGGTAAAGACAGCAAGAAAATCTGCGAAAACGGCTACAAAGGCAGCTCAAAAAACAGCACAAACAGCGGCAAAAGCAGCACAGGCAGCAGC
>ENA-OZLL01000004-OZLL01000004.1-human-gut-metagenome-genome-assembly--contig:-NODE-4-length-53859-cov-6.278920_pt1 | contig 53859 bp, 48 predicted proteins | sample MGYA00244836_ERZ653784 | MGnify/ENA primary metagenome ERZ653784 (study PRJEB26926, sample SAMN06164584) | human gut metagenome | biome: ENVO:00009003; feature: ENVO:2100002; material: ENVO:00002003... | reverse complement strand
AGCTGTACAATCTTCTCCGACATGGTTTGCTGTCTCCTTTCAGAATGGTGTGTTGTGACTTCATTCTACCTGAGATCTGCAAACCATGTCCCTTTTTATTTTTGCGAAACTTATTCTACCTTATCTGGTGAGGATAAAAAGCTTCAAGCGGTAGACCTCCAATGTTAGAATGATGAAGGTTCGCCAACCGCATCAAAAACAAAAGAGGTCTAAGTCATGCAAGATGACATAAAAAGTCTATCACACAGCAAATGGAGATGTAAATATCATATAGTATTTGCACCAAAGTACAGGAGACAGGCGGTATATGGAGAAATAAAGGCAGATATAGGAGCAATACTCAGAAAACTGTGCGAACAAAGGGGAGTGGAAATAATAGAAGCACAGGCATGTGTAGATCATATCCACATGATGGTGAGCATACCACCGAACCTAAGCGTAGCACAGTTTGTAGGGTACCTGAAAGGGAAAAGTTCGCTAATGATATTTGACCGGCATGCAAATCTCAAGTATAAATACGGAAATCGCCACTTTTGGTGCCGCGGATATTACGTAGATACAGTAGGGAGAAACGCAAAGGTAATTGAGGAATATATAAGAAATCAATTACAAGAGGACATAGCGGCAGATCAAATATCGTTTAAGGAATACTACGACCCGTTTACGGGTAACAAGAATTCCAAGGCATAAAAAGGCCGCTTTAGCGGCGGCCTGTGAAAGTAATGCGATTGGCGGACCATTCAGTGCGCCTTGAGGCGCTGGCCTGTAATATGCCCTTTTAGGGCTTGTGCATACCACCAGTTTAACTGGTGGTTTTGATTTTTACAATAATTCAAATAATGTTGCCAAATTGTTGCCACGAGGGCATCAAACCTTAGAAAACCCAGTAATTCCTGGCTTTTTAGGCATCTGAAATTATTCCCACTCAATCGTGCCGGTCGGCTTTGGGGTGAGGTCATACAGGACCCGGTTCACGCCGTTTACCTCATGCGTGATGCGCTCGGTGATGCGCTGCAACAGTGCGAAGGGGACATCCTCCACGGTTGCGGTCATGGCGTCTATGGTGTTGACTGCGCGAAGGATAACCGGGTAGGCAAACGTGCGCGCATTGTTGCTTACGCCCACGGACTTGAAATCCGGCACTACGGTAAAGTATTGCCAAACCTTGCCTTCAAGGCCGTTTTTTGCAAACTCTTCCCGCAGAATCGCATCGGATTCGCGGACGGCCTCAAGCCGTTCCCGCGTGATGGCACCTAGGCAGCGCACGCCAAGACCCGGGCCCGGGAAGGGCTGGCGATATACCATGCCGTCGGGCAAGCCGAGCGCTTTGCCCACGACGCGGACTTCGTCCTTGAACAGGAGGCGAAGCGGCTCAACGAGCTCAAACTTTAAATCCTCCGGCAGACCGCCCACGTTGTGGTGCGCTTTAACGGGGCCGCTTTCAAGAATATCGGGGTAAATGGTGCCCTGCGCAAGAAATTCAATTCCAGAGAGCTTTTGGGCTTCTTCTTCAAACACGCGGATGAATTCCGCACCGATGATCTTCCGTTTCTGCTCCGGATCGCTCACGCCCGCGAGCTTGTCCAGAAAGCGGTCTACCGCATCCACATAAACGAGGTTTGCGTCCATCTGGTTGCGGAACACATCGATGACCTGTTCCGGCTCGCCTTTTCTCAGCAGGCCATGATTCACGTGTACGCAGACCAGCTGCTTGCCGATTGCCTTGATCAGAAGCGCTGCGACGACGGATGAATCCACGCCGCCGGAGAGCGCAAGAAGCACTTTCTTGGTTCCGACCTGCTTGCGGATCAGGTCAAGCTGTTCGGCGATAAACGCATCGGCAAGTTCCTTGCTGTTGATGCGCGCCATGGTTTCCGGACGCTTGTTGGGTTGCATAGTTGATTCCTCCATAGTTTTAAATCTGTGAAATTTTGTGCTTCGCGGAGCGCGCGGTTCAGTCGATTGCAGCCCGGATGGCGGCAAGGAGCGCGTCATATGTTTCGTAAGCGGGGAGGTCGGGATTCTGCGCTTTGATCCCGTCCGTGCTGCGGAACAGGAAACCGGCCTTGCTTGCCCGGATCATAGCGAGATCGTTATAGCTGTCCCCGGAGGCGATGGTATCATATCCAATGGATTGCAGGGCCTTTACCGTGGTGAGCTTTGAATTCTCAATGCGCATCTTGAACCCAGTAATTTCCCCGCTCGGCGCAACCTCAAGCGTGTTGCAGAAAATTGTGGGCCACCCAAGCTTTTCCATCAGCGGAGCGGCAAACTGTGTAAAGGTATCGCTGATGATAACAACCTGCGTCATGGCGCGCAGCGCGTCCAGAAATTCCCTTGCACCGGGCAGGGGATCGATTTTTGCAATGGTTTGCTGAATGGCGGCCAGCCCCAATCCGTGCTCCTTCAAAATGCCGAGGCGCCACCGCATCAGTTTATCATAATCGGGCTCATCCCGCGTGGTGCGCTTCAGTTCCGGAATGCCGCTGGCCTCCGAGAACGCAATCCAGATTTCCGGCACCAAAACGCCTTCCAAATCCAGACAAACGATGTGCATTGTCCGTTATCCTCCCAGTCGTGCTATTTAAAATAAAATCATATATCATTTTGAACGATTATTCAAGATGGGAAGAATACTCCGGAAGTATAATAAATTGCCTCATGACTGTTGCAGCCATGCACTGCGGCAAGTGGCTGCGCCGCATTGCGAACACCGCCCGCCACCACAAAGCACAAAGGCCGCAGATTTGCCGGATTGCGGCCGTTTGGGGACGGAAACGCTTTCCGGAAGCGATAAACGGGGAGGCGTTCACTGGAATGACGGAGTTCCTGAATGGGCGCCTTGACGCTTTAACGATATGTAAAAACAGCCATGGGATGGCATGACACCCGCGGCTGTTTCGGCATAAACGGGATATATAAGGCGAATAACGCGAAAGGAAAGAGGAGCGCTTTATTCCCACTCGTTCCTGGAAAGCTTGACTTAAACAGTTTTGTATAGTAAAAATGATACAGATTGTTTTGATTCTCTGCATTCTTCATCGGATATGGGCTATCCGATTTTTTGTTGCCAATTTAATCCGTATTATACTGAAAAAACAGTTTTTTCAAGTCTTGTTTTTCGGCATTTTTATTCATATACTAAAGGCACCTATCATAGAAAGCGAGTATTACTATGAAGTATATGCATTTCAAGGCCTCTTGTTCTTACGCAACCCTTGCTGCAATTATAGAGATGAATGGGGTCGATGCGGAAGACTACATAATTGCACTCGATATAAAGCTCCCCTGGATCTTTGCTAAAGAGGATGATGGATATATCTCCGGTCCTATGCTACAAGGGGCAAAATGGTTTAACTTATGGCTCATTCCACGGGGATATAAGATGGTAGAGGAATCGATTTATAGCGAGCAGCTTTGCCAATATCTCCGTGATCACAACCCTTCTATGCTTGGTATTCAAACGCCTTACGGAAGCATGCCGTCGTATTCATAGGATATGACGGGGAGTACCGTTTCATAAACCCAACCCATGAAAACAGTGGCGAATCCACTGAATTATCCATGTGCGAGAAAGAATTGCGTTCTTCGGTTGATCAGACGACTATGGTTGGGAAAATTCTCTCCACAGAACCCAAACCGCAAATAATTGCTCCGCTTCTGTATGATTCGATGTCCGTAATACGTGAAAACTGTGCTGAAATAGAAGCTTTTGCAGCAAAGAAGCACGATCCGAACGCCTATTATCCGATGATGAACAGATTGTTTCGGCCTCTGCTCCTTGATGGCATTACTATGCTGGAGCTCGCAGGCGAATCCAATCTCGCACAAGAATTTGCTGTCTTGCAGCAACAGTTTATGTCCTTTATGCGTGGAACACGGGAAGAAGCATTACAGGAAAAGCTTTCTTTGGGCAAACTACATGATCTGACAGAACAATATGCCCATCTGATTGAAAGACAAATATAATGTATGCAAGTATATATGTAGAAGGTTTTCCTATGGCAATCGGTGAAAGAATTCGTTTCATCCGTGATCTGCGGGGTATGACGCAGAAATATCTTGGTACATTGGTCGGCTTCCCGGAGAAGACCGCCGATATCCGTATGGCGCAATACGAGGCTGGCTCACGCACGCCGAAGGAGGATCTGACTAAAGCCCTGGCAAACGCACTGGAAGTATCGCCGCTGGCGCTGGATATTCCCGATATTGACAGCTATCTCGGGCTGATGCATACATTGTTCGCCTTGGAAGATCGCTACGGTCTGACGATTGAAAACAGGGATGGAGAAGTGCTTTTCCGTATTGATCCCCGAAAGGGAAAGGACGCCGTCCGTATCTCCGAAATGGTCTATGCTTGGGCTCCTGTTGCGAAAAAATACCGTGCCGGGGAGATCAGCAAGGACGATTACGACAAGTGGCGCTATAACTATCCGCAGTACGACGACACGCAGATCTGGGCAAAGGTGCCATCCCAGGAGCTGAGCGGCGCCATAATCGAGGCATTCAAGGACAAAATCAAAGAGTAATACAAATCGGTATTGTATGGGAGATAAATGTATGGACACTGTTACTCTAAAAGCTGCAGCAAAGGACGATATGCAGATCATATGGAGAATGCAAACCGAGGCTTTTTCAGAGCTGCTGGTAAAGTATCAGGACTATGATATGAGCCCTGCAGCAGAGAGTTTCGAGAAGGTCATGGCAAGGTATGAACAGCCTTGGACTGTTTATTATTTCATTGTTGCCGGGGATAAAAATGTTGGCGCTATTCGGATAGTCGACAAGAAAGATGGCAGCAGAAAACGGATATCTCCTATCTGGATCATGCAGGAACATAGAAACAAAGGATATGCTCAGGCCGCTATCCTGGCGGCAGAACAAATCTATGGCTCCAATCATTGGTGTCTGGATACCATACTGCAGGAAGCAGGAAATCTTCATCTGTACGAGAAAATGGGCTACCATCAGACTGGACGAATTGAAAAGATCAATGATCGGATGGACATTGTCTTTTACGAAAAAGACTAGTTTTGCACCACTTCCCGTTTGTCGTTTTCTCAAATAACGACAAAAAGCCCTTCGCTGCATACCCACAGCGAAGGGCTTTCCTAATATGGATCGTTTGCCTCAAACCGGGGAGAATTACTCTCTTACCCCCAAACCCCTTGATACGGAGAATAAAGGGAAATCATGCGGCTGTTATCAAATTGTTATCAAAAGAACCTTTGCGGAGCCGGAAAGCCTTGATTTTACTGGGTTTTCCGGTTTTCGTATCTTATTCCCACTCAATCGTTCCCGGCGGCTTCGAGGTAATGTCATAGACCACGCGGTTTACGTGCGGCACTTCGCCTATAATGCGTTCGCTGATGCGCCGCAGCACGGGGAAGGGAATCTCTGCCCATTCCACAGTCATCGCATCCGTGGAGGTGACGGCACGCACGCCGATGGCGTAATCGTAAGTGCGTTGGTCGCCCATCACACCTACGGAGCGCATGCCGGTGAACACGGTGAAATATTGCCAGATCTTTTCAGCAAGACCTGCCGCGGCAATCTCCTGACGGAAAATGTAATCGCTCTGGCGCAGAATTGCAAGCTTTTCTTCGGTCACTTCACCGAGCACGCGGATTGCAAGGCCGGGGCCGGGAAAGGGTTGGCGCCACACGAGTTCATGGGCGATGCCGAGAGATTCGCCGAGCGCGCGCACCTCATCCTTAAAGAGCATGCGCAGCGGTTCCACCAATCCCTTGAAGCCGATGTCCGCAGGCAGCCCGCCTACGTTGTGGTGGCTCTTGATCTTTGCGCCGGTCTGCGTCCCGCTTTCGATCACATCCGGGTAGATGGTGCCCTGCAAAAGCCAATCAGCGCCGCCAAGCTTTTTCGCTTCCTCTTCAAAAACGTGCACGAATTCCGCACCGATAATTTTGCGTTTCTGCTCCGGCTCGGTCACGCCCGCAAGCTTGCCGAGAAAGCGTTCGCGCGCATCAATCTTGATGATGTTGAGGTTCAGCTTGTCACGGTAGAAGCTGATGACCTCCTCCGCTTCCTTGTGGCGCAAAAGGCCATGATCCACGAAGATGCAGGTGAGCCTGTCGCCAATGGCGTTGTGCACCAAAACGGAGGCCACGGACGAATCAACGCCGCCCGAAAGTGCGCCGAGCACGCGGCCCTCCCCTACCTGAGCCCGGATTTGCGCAATCAGCGTGTCCGCAAGGCCCGCGGGAGAGTAGGTGCAGCTGCAGCCGCAGATATTCTTCAGGAAATTGTGGAAGATCAGCTCGCCCTTGGGCGTGTGCGCAACCTCCGCATGGAACTGGATGCCATAAAGCTTGCGCGCATCGTCCGCAAATGCGGCGAAGGGGCAGTTGTCCGTCTCCGCGATGGCGGAGAACCCCTCCGGCATGCCAAACACGGAATCGTTGTGGTTCATCCAAACGATTCCGGAATCAAGCCCTTTGAGCAGAGGATGCTCCGTCATGCGGATGGGCGTGCGGCCGTATTCGCGCACAGGCGCGGCTTCAATGCAGCCGTCGAATGCTTTTGCGATGTACTGCATGCCGTAGCAGATGCCCAGTACGGGTACGCCGAGCGAGAAAATCCCGCTGTCGCAGGCCTTCGCGCCCTCGGCATACACGCTGTCCGGCCCGCCGGTGAGGATGAGGCCGGACAACGATTCGCCCTTGATTTGCTCGATCGGCGCGGTGTGGGGGAGAAGCTCGCTGTAAACGCCGGCTTCGCGCACGCGCCTGGCGATCAGCTGGTTATACTGCCCGCCAAAATCGAGAACGACAACTCTTTCCATGTATGCGTGAACTTCCTTTCAGAAAATGAATGACTCATGCGCCGGGTGCATCGCTGCCCTGCTTTGCCGCGGCCAGGCGTTCCCTGCGGCGATAATGGAAATACAGGAAAGTATCCACGCTCACCATGGCAAAATTGATGCAATAAAGCACAAGCACGATGTTCCGGCTGTAAAGCAGCTTGTGCGTGATGCCTGCGACATAGCCGATTAGGATGACGATGAGGAACAACACGCTCTTTCCCTGCGTGCTTTTCGTGCGCAGGGATTTGATGATGTTCAGCGGCCAGGCAAGCCCGAAACAGATGAGCATGACCGCTTCAAAAAAACTGATGTCGCTCATCACAAAATCACGGTTCGTCCCGGAACACAATGCCGTTTTCGTCCGCCCGCTCGATGATGGCAAGGGACTGCACGTTTTCGCCCTGCGCGCGCAGCCGGTCGCCGCCGCCCTGAAAGCCCTTTTCAATTGCAATGCCAAGGCCCAGCAGGGTTGCGCCCGCCTGGCGCACGATGTCCACAAGGCCGCGCAGCGCTTCGCCGTTGGCCAGAAAATCGTCGATGATAAGGACTTTGTCCTTCGGGCCGAGCCACTGGCTGCTCATCAGCAGCGTGACTTTCTTCTTATAAGTATAAGAAAAGATTTCGCTTTGGTACAGGCCGCCTTCGATGTTGTCAGACTTCGCCTTTTTGGCGAAGATAAGCGGTACGCCGAACTCTTCTGCGCAGATGGCACCGAGCGCAATGCCCGAAGCTTCCACCGTAAGCACGGCCGTAAGGCCCGTTAAATCAAAAAGCCGACCGAATTCTTTGGCCATCTCGCGCATAAGCTTTGTGTCAACGCGGTGGTTCAGGAAGCCGTCGACCTTAATGATGTTGCCCGGCAGCACGCGCCCCTCGGCGCGAATGCGATCTTTCAACAATTGCATGGCGGTTTTATCTCCATTTCAATTTTTATTGCGCTTCAATGCGCATATTATCCCTTAAAATTCGACCTAAAGCAAGGCCTTTTGAGAAAATTCTTTTACCATAACCACCCCGCAAGAAGCTTCACAGCAAATTCAAAATCATATCCCACTTTTGTCAAGACAATAAGAAGGAAATACGGTATACTGTTTCCCGTAAAACAAGAACATTAGTTCCGAAAAAGGAGGTTTGATATATGGATATTCGCAAGTTTACCCAACGCTCGGTTGAGGCGATCCAAGGGGCGCAGAGCATCGCCATCGAGCACAACAACCAGCAGGTGGACGAGGAGCATTTGCTGCTTGCGCTGCTCACGCAGGAGGATTCTTTAATTGCAAGCCTGCTTACGCGCATGGGCAAGGATGCGGATGCGTTCACGGAGGCCATGCGCGCCGCGGTGGAGCGCCGCCCGCAGGTAACGGGAAGCGGCCGGGAAGCGGACCGGGTTTACATTACGCCGGAGCTGGACCGCGCGCTTAACGCCGCCGAAAAGCAGGCGCAGCACATGAAGGATGCGTATGTTTCCGTGGAGCATGTGCTCCTTGGAATGATGGACGCGCCGAACGAAGCGATCAAGGCCGTCTTCAAGCAGTTTGCCGTAGAGCGCAACGCATTTCTTGCGGCGCTTAACGATATCCGCGGCGGCGCGCGGGTCACGAGCGATTCGCCGGAGGGCACCTATGATGCGCTCGGCAAATATGCGCAGGACCTCGTGGAGCTTGCGCGCAAGCAGAAGCTTGACCCCGTGATCGGCCGGGATGACGAAGTGAGAAACGTCATCCGGATTCTTTCGCGCAAAACAAAGAACAACCCGGTTCTTATCGGCGAGCCGGGCGTGGGCAAAACGGCCATCGCGGAGGGGCTTGCGCAGCGCATCGTGCGCGGGGATGTTCCGGCGTCGCTTAAGGAACGCAAGATCTTTTCCCTGGATATGGGCGCGCTCATTGCGGGCGCGAAGTTCCGCGGTGAGTTTGAAGAGCGCTTGAAGGCCGTGCTGGGCGAGGTGAAGCGCTCCGAAGGGCGTATCATCCTTTTCATCGACGAGCTGCACAACATTGTCGGCGCAGGGCGGACGGAAGGCTCCATGGATGCGGGCAACCTGCTCAAACCGATGCTCGCACGCGGCGAGCTGCACTGCATCGGCGCAACGACGCTCGACGAATACCGCAAATACATCGAAAAGGACCCCGCGCTTTCCCGCCGCTTCCAGCCTGTGATGGTGGATGAACCGTCGGTGGAGGACACCATTTCCATCCTGCGCGGCCTGAAGGAACGCTATGAGGTATACCACGGCGTGAAGATCAACGACAACGCGCTCATCGCCGCGGCCACGCTTTCCAACCGCTATATTTCGGACCGCTTCCTGCCGGATAAGGCGATCGACCTTGTGGATGAAGCGTGCGCGATGATTCGCACGGAAATGGATTCCATGCCCACGGAGCTCGACGAAATTTCCCGCCGCATCATGCAGCTTGAAATTGAGGAGGCGGCGCTCACCAAGGAGAGCGACAAGCTTTCCGTCGAGCATCTTGAAGAAATCCGCAAGGAGCTGGCCCGGGAGCGTGAAGAGTTCGCAAAGCTCAAGGCAAAATGGGAAAACGAGAAGGATGCGATCAAAAACGTGCAGAAGCTGCGCGGCGAGATCGAACAGCTCAACGCCGATATGGAAAAGGCGGAGCGGGAATACGACCTGAACCGCGCGGCGGAGCTGAAATATGGAAGGCTGCCAAAGCTGAAGGCGGAGCTGGAGGCTGCGGAGAAGGCGAGCGAGCAGGGCAAAAGCGAGGGCCTTCTGCGCGACCGCGTAACGGAGGAGGAAATCGCCCGTATCGTGGCGCGGTGGACGGGGATCCCCGTGGCAAAGCTGATGGAGGGCGAGCGCGAAAAACTCCTCCATCTGGAAGCGATCCTGCACGAGCGCGTCATCGGGCAGGACGAGGCCGTTACCGCCGTGTCGGATGCGATCCTGCGCACGCGCGCGGGCCTCAAGGACCCAACGAAGCCCATTGGCAGTTTCCTGTTCCTGGGCCCAACGGGCGTCGGCAAGACCGAGCTTGCAAAAGCGCTCGCGCAGGCGCTCTTTGACGATGAAAACAACATGGTGCGCATCGACATGAGCGAATATATGGAAAAGCATGCCGTTGCGCGGCTCATCGGGGCGCCTCCGGGCTATGTCGGGTATGACGAGGGCGGCCAGCTTACGGAGGCCGTGCGCCGCAAACCGTACTGCGTTGTGCTGTTTGATGAAATTGAGAAGGCGCATCCGGATGTATTTAACGTGCTTTTGCAGGTGTTGGACGACGGCCGCATGACGGATTCGCAGGGACGCACGGTGGATTTCAAGAACACCGTGATCGTCATGACCTCCAACCTCGGCTCGAACTATATCCTCGAAGGCATTGAGAATGGAAAAATCACGGAGGAGGCGCGCAGAAAGGTGGATATGCTTCTGAAGCAAAGTTTCCGCCCGGAATTCCTGAACCGGTTGGACGATGTGGTGTTCTACAAGCCGCTGACGCGGGATGAAATCTTCCGCATCACCGATCTGCTCCTGACCGACCTGCGCAAACGCCTGCAGGAGCGCAGGCTGGACGTTACGCTGACCGATGCGGCAAAGCAGTATATCGCCGACGCGGGGTATGATCCGCATTACGGAGCGCGTCCGCTCAAACGGCTGCTGCAATCCAGGCTGGAAACGCTGCTCGCGCGGCGCATCATTGAACAGGATGTGGCGCCGGATACTGTGTTCACCGTGGATTATGACGGGAACGGCCTTACGGTGAAATGACGGACGCGGGGAGGGGAGCGCAAGCCCACCTCCCCTGCATTGCGCTCTCCCTGCAAAGCTGATATACTGAGGAACGCAGAAAACCGAAAGCGGAGGGCGGAATTATGCGGGTTCTTGTGATAGACGGCCAGGGCGGCAAGGTAGGCGCACAGCTTGTGAGCGGCATTCGCGAACGCCTGCCCGGCGCACGGGTGACGGCTGTGGGCACAAACGCCATGGCGGCTGCCGCGCTGCGCAAGGCGGGGGCGGATGCGGCGGCAACGGGCGAAAACGCCGTGATCGTCGCCTGCCGCACGGCGGACGTCATCGTGGGGCCGGTGGGCATCGTGATTGCGGATGCAATGCTGGGCGAAATTACGCCCGCAATGGCCCGCGCAGTCGGCCAAAGTCTGGCGCGCAGGGTGCTGATCCCGTTTGAAACCTGCAACAACATCGTCGTCGGCGCAGAAGGCATGAGCGTGTCCGCGCTTCTGAAAAAAGCGGTGGAGGCCGTGGCTGCGCTCGCGGCGGAGGAAACGCTTGCAAAATAAGCGCAGGCTGTGATATAGTGGCAAAAGTTGGCGGCAGAAGCCGCTTCGGCGGGCAGAAGCCCGCGTTGCCCACGTTTCAACACAGCAGTGCGATGCCAGGAAGGTATCCTTTCTTTCCGCAGGAAGGATAGCTTCATTTTTTGTTTTTGGAGGGTTTGGTTTTATGAAAAAGTTTTTGCGCAGCCTGATTTACGCGGCGCTGTGCCTTGCGCTCTGCCTGTACCTGCCGTTTTTGACGGGGCAGATTCCGCAAATCGGCAAGGCGCTCAGCCCCATGCACATTCCGGTGCTGCTTTGCGGCTTCCTTTGCGGATGGCCGTATGCGTTGGCGGTCGGCTTTATCGCGCCGTTTCTGCGGTTTTTGCTGTTCCATATGCCTGAGATGCCAATGGGCATCGCCATGGCGTTCGAACTTGCCGCATATGGGCTGCTTGCCAGCCTGTTGTACCGCGCGCTCCCGAAAAAGCCCGGGAATGTTTACGTTTCGCTCATCGGAGCAATGCTGGGCGGCCGCATCGTATGGGGTGTGACGCGTTGGGTTCTTGCAAAAATTATGGGGGTTGAGTTTACGCTTCAAATGTTCCTTGCGGGCGCGTTCGTCACCGCGGTGCCGGGCATTCTCTGCCATATCCTGCTGATCCCGCCCATGGTGATTGCGCTGAAAAAGGCGAAGCTTTTGCGGGATTGAAATTCTCCGGGTTTTGTAAGCTGCGGAACACACCCACAGGCGACTCAGAAAGCTGTGCACGGGCCACCGGTTTTTTCAACAGGCAATAGGCTGCACGGAGAATTGCGTTGGGGTTTTGTTAAACTTGCTTCGGAAGAATTGCCAAATGAAATGGATGCGATATAATATAAATAATATATTTGGCAAAACAATCTGCCGTTCCTGTCAAAAATCAAATTGAAGCGAGGAGAAAACATATGGGCGTAGAAAGCCGTTATAAGCTGCAGCTGGGCTACATGGAGCGTGGCGAACGGAACCTGATTACGGACGTGCCGGGCGTGCGCGTGGGACATACGACGCTGCATGAAGGCGAAATCCACACGGGGGTTACGGCGATTTTGCCGCATGGAGGCGACCTGTTTCACGATAAGTGCGTTGCAGCGGCACATGTGATCAACGGCTTTGGCAAAAGCGTTGGGCTGGTGCAGGTGCAGGAACTCGGCACGCTTGAAACGCCCGTTCTGCTTACGAATACGCTCTCCGTGGGCACGGTTTCGACGGCGCTTGTGGAATACATGCTGGAGCGCAACGAGGACATCGGCGTGAAAACAGGCACGGTAAACCCCATTGTCATGGAGTGCAACGACGGCCACCTCAACGACATCCGCGGCCTGCACGTGACCCGTGCGCATGCGCGCGCAGCGCTTGAAGCGGCGGCGGAAACGTTTGAGGAAGGGGCGGTCGGCGCAGGGGCAGGCATGAGCTGCTACTCGCTTAAGGGCGGCATCGGTTCGGCTTCGCGCAAATTCAGCCTTTATGGGAACAGTTACACCATGGGCACGCTGCTGCTGACGAACTTTGGCACCCTCCGGGATCTCACCGTTGCGGGGGATCATGTGGGAGCACGGCTGTTTGAGGAAGATCAGCGCGCCGCAGAACAGGACAAGGGCAGCGTGATCATCATCATTGCAACGGATGCTCCGCTTTCCGCACGCCAGCTTGAGCGTGCCGCGAAGCGCGCACAATCGGGGCTTGCGCGCACGGGCAGCATCTCTGGAAACGGCAGCGGTGAGATTGCCCTTGCGTTTACAACGGCCAACCGCCTTGCGCACTACAGCGCGGGACGGCCGGAAACTATTTCCATGTTGTATGAAGATGACATGGATTTTGTGTTCCGCGCTGTAATTGAGTGCGTGGAAGAATCCGTAATCAGCTCCATGCTGCACGCAAAGACGGTTGCAGGGCGCGCCGGAAACCGGCGGGAAAGCCTTGCGGAACGCCTGTTTCCGGGCATGTGAAGCCAAGTGCATAACCAAAACACCCAACCTGAGTGCGCCGTATCCGAAGAAAATGTATACACGGATACGGTGCATGCAGTATACACAATTGTTACGATTCCATAACAATTTTATGTCGGCAGGCGTGTTGAATTATATATCAAAAGCAGTTACAATGAATTCGTGCTTCCAAGCAAAGCACCTTTTCTGCATCGGCACGGTATTCCACCGTGTCAACAAAAACTTTTAAGAGGAGAGAAAACGACATGAAGAAACTTCTTGCCCTGTTGTTGGCGGTCATGATGATCGCGGGTGTGTTCGCCGGCTGTGGCCAGCCCACGAATACTCCGACGGAAACGCCCGATGCAACACAGACAGAACAGCCCTCTACCCCCGAAGAAACTCCCGCCCCCACTGAGGTGCCTGCGACCACCGGCCCCGATGGTCGTGAATTTGCGGATGAGCAGGTGTACCGCACGCTGTATTCCAGCGAAGTCACAACGATGAACTACCTTAAGAGCGGCACGACGTACGAACTCGTTGTCGGCGCGAACACCATCGACTCGCTCGTGGAGAACGATGCGTTCGGCAACATCGTTCCCTGCGCCGCTGAGAGCTGGGAAGTCAGCGAAGACGGCCTCACCTGGACGTTCCACCTCCGCCAGGGCCAGTATTGGTACGATGCGGACGGCAACCAGAAGGACCCCGTCACCGCGCATGACTATGTCGCCGCTGCCCGCTATGTCTGCGATGCGAACAACGCCTGCGACAACTCCTACCTCATGGAAGGCTGGCTCGTGAACGCGGAAGAGGCTGTGTACTATACCGCCTATGCCGCTGCGGCGCTCCCGAAGGGCACCGAGAAGGGCAAAGACCAGGATGCTGTCATCGACGAGAACGGCATCATCTACGAAGGCAAGAGCTGGGAAGGCGATGACGAAACCGGCGCTTACACCGAGTGGGTGGAAGTTCCTGTTGTCACCCCCGACCAGGTCGGCGTTGTTGCGGTGGACGACTACACGCTGCAGTACAACCTCGTAAAGCCGCGCCCGTACTTCCTCACCGTGCTTCAGTTCGGTACCTATTGGCCGGCCCCTGCTGCGCTGCTTGAACAGTATGGTGCGGACTTTGCGCTTGACAACTACAGCATGTGGTTCAACGGCGCTTACCTCCTTTCCACCTATGCCCCCAACGAGAAGCGCATCTACACCAAGAACGAGAACAACTGGGATGCCGAGCACATCTACATCGAGCGCATCGAGCAGACCTGCAACACCGAAGCGGCAACGCTCGCGCCTGAGCTGTTCCTCCGCGGTGAAGTCGACTATGCAAGCATTGGCTCCGATATCGTTGCCGACTGGATGGCCGATCCCGAAAAGAGCCAGATGATCTCCACCTCCCGCGTGATTGGCGACTATTCCTACTTCATCGGTTTCAACTTTGAACCGAAGTTTGACGCTGAGTATGAGCCCGAAAACTGGGTTATCGCCGTCAACAACGAGAACTTCCGCAAGACCATCTTCCATGCCTTCAACCGCATGGAGTACATCGCGGCTGAGTTCCCGGGCGACGATCCGGCAATGCATTTGCTCAACACCGTTACCCCGAAGGGCTTCGCCATCAACCCGGACAACGGTCGTGACTATGTCACCTATGGCGGCCTTGCGAAGTACACCGATGGCGATAGCTTCAACGAAGCGCTTGCGCTTGAATACAAGGCCAAGGCTGTGGAAGAACTGACCGCCGCCGGCGCCACCTTCCCGATCAAGATGCCCATTAACTATCGTGCGGACAGCAACAACTGGGCAAACGCCACCGTTGTTATGGAACAGCAGATTGAGAAGCTCCTCGGAACGGACTTCGTGGACATCATCCCGGTCGCTTATGCCGGAAACAGCTTCCTCAACGAGACGCGCCGCAACGGCAACTACGCCATTCAGGAGCTCAACTGGGGCGCGGACTTCATGGATCCTGAGACTTGGGCAGATCCGTTTGAGCGTGAGAACAGCTATAACTTCTTCTGCCATGACACCGATGGTTATCGCGTGTTCCAGAATACCAAGACCGAAGCAACCAACGCTCTGATCGACGAGTACTTTGCTCTTGTTGACGCAGCCCGCCTGGTCACCGACAACTGGGATGCCCGTTACGAAGCGTTTGCCGCGGCCGAGTCCTACTACCTCGACCATGCGATCGTGATCCCGCTGCTCATCTCCGGCGGTTCCTACCAGGCCACCAAGCTCAACGGCTTTGAAGGCCAGTTCGCCATGATGGGCCAGTCCTCCAGCCGCTATAAGGGGCAGCACGTCTACAAGACCGCGATGTCTCAGGATATGTACGACGCGCAGTACGAGGAATGGTATGCCGCCATGGGCAACTGATGTAACCTGATTTTCGCAGAAGCTGTCTGCGGGAATTAAAACAGAAGAAAGCGGCTCTGCCCTGTACTTTGCGGAGCAGAGCCGCTTTTTCCATTCAGCCAAAATGCTTTTGCAAACATAAAACGATTCACATATCCCTCTACTTCGCAGCTCAATGCGAAAACATAAAAGGAGAATACCAAAGTGCTAAAGTACTCGTTAAAACGATTGGCCAGGGCGCTGCTGACGCTCGTGATCCTCATTACGATCATCATCGGGCTTTTGCAGCTTATGCCGATAGAAGGCTACTTTAATAACTACGAGAAAATGTCGCCTGCTCTAATTGAAAGCGGCCTCAGGGAAATGGGATTGAAGGATCCGCTTTACGTGCAGGTCGGCAGGTATTTGAAAACCCTGCTTCAGGGCGATTTGGGCGTTTCCCGCCGCTATCGCGTGAACGCTCCCATCACTGATATTATCATGCCGAAGATGGCCGTCTCCATGAAGGTAGGGCTTATCTCCATGGCGGTCAGCCTTCCGCTCGGCATGGCGCTCGGCGCGCTGATGGCGCGCAGCAAGGGCAGGTTGGCGGACAAACTCGGCAATGCGTACATCGTGTTCATTCAGGCAGTACCAAACGCGGTGTATTTTATCTTCATACAGCTTTACGGTTCAAGCTGGTTTAACCTCAGTGTGCTCTATAAGCCGGAGGATTGGACGAGTTTGATCCTTCCGGTCATCTCATTGGCATTGCCTTCCATCTCCAGCTATGCAATGTGGCTCAGGCGTTACATGGTGGATGAAACCAACAAGGATTACATCAAGCTTGCGCGCGCCAAGGGCGTGCCGAACACCACCATCTGGTTCCGTCACGTGTTCCGCAATTCCGTGGTGCCGATGGTGAACCTGATCCCGGGTTCCATCCTGCTCACGATTTCCGGATCCATTTACACCGAGTCGCTTTATTCCATCCCCGGCATGGGCGGTTTGCTTGTTGATGTCATCAAGCGCCAGGATAACAGCATGATCGTTGCGCTCGTGGTGATCTTTGCAGCACTGAGCATCATCGGTCTGTTGCTCGGCGACATTCTGATGGGCCTTGTTGATCCGCGCATCAGTTTCGCCAAGAAGGAGGGGGCAAGATGAGCAGCAAATACTCGCAAAAAGAAAAAATCAGCAGGAAGTTGGAGCAGAGCATCGAAGAGCGGCTGCGCGGCCTTGCGGTCAGCGAAAAGGATGATCTTTCCGCTGAGGAAATGGAAGGCCTTTCCCCGGAACTCTTTGAGTTTGCGGAATACGATGAAAAAGAAGCCGAGCGCACGGGATATTCCAACTATTCCTACTGGCGCAGCACGTTCCGCATGTTCTTTAAAAACAAGATGGCAGTCGCAATGCTCACGATCATGCTTGTGCTGCTGATCTTCACGTTCATTCAGCCGTTGCTGCCGAACCAGTTCGATCCTTATGTTGTAAACTATTATGATAAAAAGGGCGTTTGGATCACGGTCGAAGAGGATGGCAAGGCAAAACTTGAGGGCATCAAGTACACCAAGGGCGATTATGCCGCAGAGCCTGCGGAGAACGAGACCATCGCCTATGTGCGCGTCCCGCAGTCTTGGGGCGAGCCTAAACTCTATGTGAAGGCAGAGGGCGAGGCGGAACCGGTACAGCTTGCCGCAACGCAGGATCCGGAGAACAAAGGGTGGTACTACGCGCTTGTTTCCGAGGAAATGCCATATATGTACGTGACCTCTGAGGATGGCACGGAAACCACCTATCACCAGGCTGTCTGGGTTACCTACGATGAAGAATCCGGCGGCGTGTATTCCACCAGCACCAAGCAGACGAGCGGAGAACTCATCGCGGGTGTGCCGGCAGGAACGGTGTTGACTTACTTCAACCTGCCCGAAAGCTGGGGCGTGCCGAATGTGGTTGCGGCCGGCATCATGCGCGGCTCCGAAGAAACGCCCATGGAGCTTACACCGGTTCCGGAAAACGAGGGGTGGTATTACACCTTTGTGCCGGAAGAGCAGATGATGCTGACCATCACCTCCGAAGACGGTTCTCAGAAAACGCTCAACAAGGGCGTTGCCCGCATCACCGACCCAACCGAGGTGAAACCGGTTTCCGGCTTCATTACCAACCAAAGGCCCAACAGCGTGTTCTGGTTCGGCACAAACGATATCGGACAGGATCTTTGGGCGCGCATGTGGGGCGGTACGCGCACGTCGCTGTTCATCGGCATCGTGGTCGCGTTGATTGAGGCGGTCGTCGGTATTCTTGCGGGTCTCCTTTGGGGCTATGTCCGCAAGCTGGACTTCCTTTTCACCGAGCTCTACAACCTCATTAACAATATCCCGTCGACGATCATCCTGATCCTCGCGTCGTACATCATGCGTCCGAGCATCCCGACGATTATCGCAGCAATGAGTATCACGGGCTGGATCGGCCTTGCGCGGTTTATCCGCAATCAGGTTGTTATCATCCGTGACCGCGACTTTAACCTTGCTTCCCGCTGCCTCGGTACGCCGACGCGCCGGGTCATCGTAAAAAACCTGCTGCCGCATATGGTGTCCGTGGTCATGCTCCGCATGGCGCTGGCGATCCCGGGCGCAATCGGTTCAGAGGTGTTCCTTTGCTACATCGGACTTGGCTTGCCGATCAGCATTCCTTCGCTTGGCAACCTGGTGAACAAGGGCCGCAGCCTGATGATGGCGCCGAGCCTTCGTTATCAGCTGGTCGTTCCGGCGATCATACTTTCGGTCATTACGATCTGCTTCTATCTGGTGGGCAATGCCTTCTCCGATGCAGCCGATCCGAAGAACCACGTGTAAGGAGGTCTTTGTACTGTGGAACAGGAAGTAATTTTGTCTGTAAAAGACCTTAATGTGAAGTTTAGCCTGCGCGGGCAGGTGCTCCATGCCATCCGCGGCATTTCGCTTGATATTTACAAGGGCGAAAGCCTTGCAATCGTAGGCGAATCCGGCTCCGGCAAATCGGTGTTCACAAAGAACTTCATTGGCCTTCTGGATAAGAACGGTTGGGTGGATTCCGGCGAGATCTGGTATAACGGCATGGATCTTGCCAAGTTTAAAACCGAGAAGGAGTGGACGAAGATCCGCGGCAAAGAGGTCGCCATGGTCATGCAGGACCCGATGACGAGCCTCAACCCGCTCAAAACCATCGGCTGGCAGATCGAAGAAGCGCTCAAGCTGCATCAGGGGTTGACCGGCGAGGCGGCAAAACAGCGCGCGATTGAGATCATCGACGACGTTGGAATCCCGGAACCGGAGCGGCGCTATAAGCAGTATCCGCACGAATTTTCCGGCGGCATGCGGCAGCGCGTGGTCATCGCCATCGCCATGGCCTGCAACCCGAAAATCCTCATCTGCGATGAGCCGACTACCGCGCTTGACGTAACGATTCAGGCTCAGATCCTGAACCTGATCCGCGAACTGCAGAAGAAGTATCAGCTTACGACGATCTACATCACCCATGACCTTGGCGTGGTTGCCAACGTAGCCGACCGCATCGCGGTCATGTATGCGGGCGACATTGTGGAGATCGGCACGTGCAACGAGGTGTTTTATGCCCCGCAGCATCCTTACACCTGGGCGCTGCTCTCCTCCCTGCCGCAGCTCGGCATAAAGGGCGAGGATCTCTATTCGATCAAAGGAACGCCGCCGAACCTGTTCAACAAGGTGCGTGGAGATGCGTTTGCCCCGCGCAATCCGCATGCGCTCAAGATCGATTTCCTGCACCGCCCGCCGTATTTCGAGGTTTCCCCGACGCATAAGGCGCGCACATGGCTGCTCGACCCACGCTCCCCCAAGGTGGAGCCACCGGAGCACATTAAAAACATCCGCAATATCCGCGCCAATATGGATCAGAAGGAAGGGGGCGCGCAGTAATGCAAAACGAAACCAGAGAAAAGCTTCTTCAAGTGAAGAACCTTGAGGTTACCTTCGGCAGCAAGCGCAAACCGTTTGTGGCGGTCAAGGGCGTGAGCTTCGATATTTACAAGGGTGAAACCTTCGGCCTTGTGGGCGAATCCGGCTCAGGTAAGACCACCATTGGCCGCGCGATCATCCGCATCAACCCCACCTCCGCGGGCGAGATTATCTTCAAAGGGGAAAAAATCAACGGGAAAATCTCGCACGAGCTGGACAAGCGCGTCACGCAGCAGATCCAAATGATCTTCCAGGATCCGATGGCATCGCTCAACGAGCGCGCAAAGGTGGACTATATCGTTTCCGAGGGCCTGATGAACGTGCAGAAACACCTCACCAAAGAAGAGCGCGAGGCAAAGGTTTCCAAAGCGCTTTCCGATGTGGGCCTTCTGCCCGAGTTCGCAAGCCGCTTCCCGCATGAGTTTTCCGGCGGCCAGCGCCAGCGCATCGGCATTGCGCGCAGCCTCATCATGGAGCCGGAGTTCATCATTGCGGACGAACCGATCTCCGCACTGGATGTTTCCATCCGCGCACAGGTTTTGAATCTGCTTTCCTCACTGCAGAAGGAGCGTGGCCTCACATACCTGTTCATCGCGCACGATCTCTCGGTGATGCGCTTTATTACGGACCGTATCGCCGTCATCCACAAGGGCGTGATCGTGGAGCTTGCGGAAACAGAAAAACTGTTTGCGCATCCGTTGCACCCGTATACGCGCGCGCTGCTTTCGGCCATCCCTATGCCGGATCCAATCTCCGAAAAGCAGAAAGTGCTTGAAGTGTACGATCCAACCTGCCATGATTACTCCGTGGATAAACCCCAATGGTCGGAAATTGAGGAAGGCCATTTCATTATGGCAAACGAAAAGGAGCTTGCGGAATACCGCGACCGCCTGAAGAATTAAACCCGGACAAACAACGACGATGCCTGCCCGCTTTTGCGGGCGGGCTCTTGTTGGTATAACAGAGCTTTTTGCATGCGGCGCCCCCAAAACTTAACGGGAAATTAACCGCCGTGCGCAAGGAATCAGCAATAAAAAGGAGAAAAAATCTAATGGAAAAACGCGCATTGGTCATTTCACCGATTGCACCGTATGTTGTGAAGCCCGCTCACATGGCCGAACCGGATGACGAGGGCTGGTATGGCCAGATCGTTGAAATTCTGGAGGAAGCGGAGGATGGGTTTTACAGGATCCGCACGCCATACCGATACGAAACATATGTGCATGCAACGCACCTGTGCCTGGATGAAGCGGAAGCGGAGCGCTGGGAAAAGGCCGATCTGCGCCGCGTATGGGCAGCGTGGGCAGATGTTCAGGTGGAAAGCGGCGCAACGCATCCGCACCATATCTCCCTCTGCCGCGGTGCGGTCGTAGAATTTGTGGCGCCGCCGGAAAAACCGCAAGGCTGGGCTAAAGTACGCCTGATCGGCGGGGCCGAAGGCTTCGTGCGGGAAGGATTCCTTGGGCCTTATTATGAAAACGAACCCTCCGCAGGGGAGGAGGAGCTGCGCAACAGCGTTGTAGAGGCGGCAAAGCTTTACATGGGAGTGCAGTACCGTTGGGGCGGGAAGACGCCGCAGGGCATCGACTGCTCCGGCCTGGTCGGTTCAGCCTACCTGCTCAACGGCGTGAAGATCTACCGCAATGCCAGCATCCGGGAAGGGTTCCCTGTGCATGAGATCGACCGCGCAAAGATCAACAAGGGCGACCTGCTGTTCTTTAAAGGGCATGTGGCGATGTATTTGGGCGATGGGATGTATATCCATTCCACGAGTAAGGCTGGCTCCGACGGCGTGGTGCTCAACAGCCTTTGCCCGGGTCATCCGCTGTACCGGCACGACCTTGCAACGGGCGTGCTTGCCGTAGGTTCCATTTTTTAACCGTTTTAAACCGCAATCAGATAAGGAGGCTTGCTGATGAACATCAACGACAATTTTGAGTTTCTGAACGTAGGGCTGCCGGAGGATATCCTCCGCCGCAAGACATGGGGCGATTTTGAAGGCGCTGTGCGCCTGATTGATAAGCGCCTTGCCGGAAACATTCCGGAAGCGCTTCGTGCGTGCCTTGTCTGCGAGCGCGAAATGATTCTCCGCTTGGAAAAGGACTATCCTTTCAGTGAAACACAGGCGCTTGAGAAGATCCGCGCCGCGATCCCGGAGTTCACGGAAGAGGAGTTCCACGCCATGGTGGATGATAACAAAATCGACTGGATCTATGTTCACGGCGAGCCGCATTATTTCCTGCGATTCTACCAGACCCTGATTAAAACGGATGCCGCCTTTGCTGCACGTGCAGGCGTTGTGAACCGCGGCCGGGTGGATGGCGAGGACAACGGCCAAACACGGGAGAGCCTTTTGGATCGTTCCGCGCGGCTGATGCGCGAAAATGGCAAGCTTGCAAACCGCATCCGCATCCGCGCAAGCGTCCGCATTAAGGACGAAGCCTTTGAAAAAGGGAAGCTTGTGCGTGTACACATCCCGATCCCTGCGGCCTGCATCCAGCAGAGCGAGATCGAACTTGTGGGTTACTATGGCACGCCCAAGCACATTGCGGCCGAGGATGCGCCGCAGCGCACCATTTACTGGGAAGAAGTGATGGAGGAGAACCACGAGTTCTGGGTGGAATATTCCTACCTGCATACCGCGCCGTATGTCGATCCCATGAAGATCGTGCCGGATGCGGAACAGCCCACGTTCTTCACCAACGAAGAAAATCCGCATATCGTGTTCACGCCTTATATTAAGGAGCTTGTCAAGACGCTCACCCGCGGGGTGACGAACCCTGTTGAAAAGGCGCGCATCTTCTATGATTTCGTGACGCTCAACGTAAAGTATTCCTTCATGCGGGAATACTTCGGCCTTGAAAACATCGCGGAAAATTGTGCGCGCAACTTCAAGGGCGATTGCGGCGTGCAGGCCTTGCTGTTCATCACCCTTTGCCGCTGCGCGGGTATCCCGGCGCGCTGGCAGAGCGGCCTTTGCGCTGAGCCCAACGATGTTGGCATGCATGACTGGGCCATGTTCTATGTTGCGCCCCATGGCTGGATGTTCGCAGATCCTTCTTACGGCGGCGGTGCGCACCGGGCGGGCAATGAGGCGCGCAGGGTGCATTATTTCGGCAACCTCGACCCATACCGCATGGTGGCCAACTGCGAATTCCGTGCGCCGCTCGATCCGCCGAAAGCGCATTGGCGGCACGACCCATACGACAACCAGGCGGGCGAGATCGAATACGAAGACCGCGGGCTGCGCGGCCCCGAATATGTACGCGACATGGAAATGACGCAATACGCCGAACTATAAAACCAAGGAGCAGCAACCAATGAAAAAAACGTTACCCTACGACAAAGCAAAGATCGAAGCCATCATCAAGGAATATCCCACGCCCTTCCACATTTACGATGAGCATGGCCTGCGCACCCGCGTGCGCGCGCTGCAAAAGGCGTTTTCCTGGAACAAGGGCTATAAGGAGTATTATGCGGTAAAGGCCTGCCCGAACCCCGTGCTGATGCAGATCCTTAAAGAAGAGGGCTGCGGCATGGACTGCTCCAGCTATGCGGAGCTGATGCTCAGCGAAGCCGTGGGCATCGTGGCGGACAACATCATGTTTTCCTCCAACGCAACGCCTGCAAAGGATTTTGAATATGCGCGCAGGCTTGACGCCATCATCAACCTTGACGATATTTCGCACATCGACTTCCTTGCAAAGCACGGCGGCATCCCCAAGACCATCTGCTGCCGCTTTAACCCGGGCGGCGAATTCAAGATCGGCACGCAGATCATGGGCAACCCGGCGGATGCGAAATATGGCTTCACGCGCGCACAGCTCACCGAGGGCATGAAGAAACTCAAGGAGCTGGGCGTAACGGAATTCGGCCTGCACTCGTTCCTTTCCTCCAACAACACGGATAACATGTATTATCCCACGCTTGCAAAGCTCCTCTTTGAAACTGCGAAGGAACTGCATAACGAGCTTGGCATCAAGATCGGCTTTATCAATCTTTCCGGCGGCGTGGGCATCCCGTACCGTCCGGAGGATGCGGAGACCGACATCCAGTTCGTAGGCGATAAGGTACACGAGGCGTATGAGGCTGCCTTCGCCGGAACCGATCTGCAGCCGCGCATTTTCACGGAGCTCGGCCGCTATGTGTCCGGCCCCGTCGGAACGCTTGTGACGACCGTGCTGCACGAGAAGAAAACCTACAAGGACTTCATCGGCTGCGATGCGTGCGCCGCAAACCTGATGCGCCCCGCGATGTATGGCGCGTACCATCACGTGACCGTACTCGGCAAGGAGGATGCCCCCTGCGACCATCTGTATGACATCACGGGTTCGCTCTGCGAAAGCAACGATCGCTTTGCCATCGACCGCAAGCTGCCCAAGATCGAGATCGGCGACATCCTTGCCATTCACGATACGGGTGCGCACGGCTTCTCGATGGGCTACAATTACAACGGCAAGCTCAAGAGCGCGGAGCTTTTGCTTTGCGAGGACGGAAGCGTGAAAATGATCCGCCGTGCAGAAACCACCAAGGATTATTTCGCCACGTTTGATTTCCTGCACTTGCCCCGCCTGAACGACGAGGAATAAGGAGGAGTATACCATGAAAAACAACATTCCGCGCATTCCGCTCGCACAACTGCCCACGCCGTTTTACAAGCTTGAAAACATCAGCGCGGAACTCGGCCGCAGCATCTATATCAAGCGGGACGACATGACGGGTGTGAGCCTTGGCGGCAACAAGGTGCGCAAGCTCGAATACCTGCTTGCGGACGCGAAGGAGAAGGGCTGCGATGTGGTGATCACTACGGGCGGCGCACAATCCAACCATGCGATGCTCACAGCGGCCTGTTGCCGCAGGCTTGGAATAGAGCCCATCCTGATGCTCAAAAAGCGTGGGGTCTTGGGCCGCAAGGGCAACCTGCTGCTTGAGGCGCTTATGGATGTGGATGTCCGCTTTGTGGATACGGACAGCTATGACGATGTTTATGTTGAAATGGATAAGCTTGCGGACGAGCTGCGCGCGGCAGGCCGCAAACCGTATCTCGTGCCTGTGGGCGGCAGCGTGCCGCTCGGTACGCTTGGGTATGTGAAGTGCGCGGAGGAGGTCTTCGCGCAGGCGAAGGCCGCGGATGTGAAAATTGACCGTGTGATCTGCACCGCAGGCAGCGGCGGCACGCTGGCCGGCATGGTGCTTGGCACAATGCTTTATGGCGGGGGTGCTGCCGTGACGGGCATCGCCGTCTGCGAGGATCCGTTTGAGGAGATCGTAGCGGAGCTCGTGCCGGAAACCGCCAAGCTGATGGGTGAGGACGTTCCTCTTACGCCTGCCGAGGTGGATGTGCGCCGGTACTATGGTGCGGGCTATGCACAGCCTTCCGAGGAAGGCCTTGAGGCAGTGCGCATGATGGCGCGCAAGGAAGGGCTGATGCTCGACCCGGTTTATACCGGCAAGACCTTCGCAGGGCTCATTGACCTCTGCCGCAAGGGAGAAATCAAGGAGAACGAGACTGTGCTGTTCCTGCACAGTGGCGGTGCGGCAAGCCTGTTTGCCATCGACCCGGAGGCAGTCGTAAAATAATTTATGAACTCCCTCCGCTCACCTGAGCGGAGGGAGTTCAATGAAGTGCGGCAACACCGCAACCGCCCCGCTGATATGCAGGGCGGCGCAAAAAAGCGAAATACGTTTGGTTACGCGGAAAGGCAATTAAAGCGACACATGAACATGAAAAAGACAATCGGAATCATCGGCGGCATGGGGCCGCTTGCAACGGCGGATTTGTTCCGCAAAATCGTTACGATGACGGATGCAAAATGCGATCAGGAGCATCCGCGCGTGCTCATCGACAGCAATACGAACATTCCGGACCGCACAGCCGCCATCCTTACAGGCGGCGAAAATCCGTTGCCGCAGCTTGCGACTTCGGCGCGCACGCTGGAGCGCGCGGGTGCGGACGTTCTGATGATGCCCTGTAACACGGCACATTATTTTTATGACGGCGTTTGCGCTGCAACAAAGCTCCCTGTGCTGCATATGCTGCGGCTTACGGCGGAGGAGATCGACCGGCGGAAGATCAAGACCGTGGGCTTGCTCGCGACGGACGGCACCATCCAGACGGGCATCTATGAACGCCTGTTCGGGGAGCACGGCGTAGCGGTTGTGAAGCCGGATGCGGCGGGGCAGAAGCGGGTCATGGCGCTTATTTACGATGGCGTAAAGGCCGGCAATGCCGCATTTGACACGACCCCCGTGCGCGTGGTGCTGGATGCGATGCTCGCTTTGGGCGTGGAGGCTTTTGTGCTCGGCTGCACGGAGCTTCCCATTGCCTTTGCGGATTATGCGCTGCCGTACCCGGTTGTGGATCCGACGGCAGTACTTGCGCGCGCGGCAATCGAATTTGCCGGGTGCAAGGTGAAAGATGTATGAAGATCGACATTGAAAGCAACATCCTGAAGCATTACCTTCGCAATGTTTATTTCATTACGGGGACAGCATATGCGGGAAAATCCACCATGGTGCGGATGCTTGCCGACCGCTGCGGCATGATCTTCTGCGGTGAAAACTATCACCATTATATTTTGCCGGAAGGCTTACTCGACCCGCAGATCCAGCCAAACCTGTGCTATTTTGAAACCATGGAAAGCTGGCAGGCATTTGTGAACCGCACGCCGGAAGAATATGAGGCATGGGTTTCAGGCGGTTCCCGTGAGTCGACGGATATTGAGATTGCGGAGTTGCTGCGGCTTTCGGCGGATGGGCGCAAGATCATCGTGGATACGAACATTCCGCTTCCGATCCTGCACGCGATTTCCGATTATTCCCGCGTGGCGGTGATGCTTTCCCCTTGCAGCATGTCCGTGGAGCGGTTTTTCGACCGGTCGGATGAAGAAAAACAGTTCCTGCTGAGCCAGATTCAGGCGGCCGACAATCCGGATGCAACCATGGCGAACTTCCGCGCCTGCATCGCGCGCATCAACAGCCCGGAGCACTACGCAGAATATGCAAACAGTGGGTTTTTCACCATTGTGCGCGAGGATACGCAGACGGATACCCGGGAGGAAACGCTTGCGGCGCTCATGCGCCATTTCGGGTTGGAGCCGTGCGCATAGATGCCGGTGAACATGCAATGAAACGAAAAAAGAGGGCATTCGCCCTTCAGCCTGTCGAAAAGTGGCGCACAGCCACTTTTTCGGGTTTTCGCAGGCGCTTTTTATTACTTTAGCCGTGTTTTGATATACTCGTTGCGGATTTCCTTGGGCACAAGCCGGCCGCCCGTTGCCCAAAGCACATGTGCGGCATTGTCCATGCGTCCGGAAAGTCGGTGCGCAGTCAGATATGCATCCATGCCCGGCGCAGCGGCGAGCATTGCGGGGCCGGGCAGGCAAGCGCAGGCTGAAGGCTCAATAAAAATGCCTTCGGTATTGAGCAGCGCGCGCATCAGATCATACAGCCGGTAATCCTCAATGGTGAATTCACCGGAAACCAATGCGCGAACCACACTGCCTACGAAACCGGAAGGACGCCCAACGGCGAGGCCGTCTGCGTGTGTTTTCCCGGTAAGCCCGACATCCTGCACACAGATTTTGCTGTTCAACCCCGTAGCAAGGCCGAGCAGCATGCAGGGGCATTGCACAGGCTCCACATAAAACACGTGTACGTTGTCTCCGTAAACCAGCTTAAGCCCGAAGGTGATGCCGCCCGGCGCGCCGCCTACGCCACAGGGCAGATAAACAAACAGCGGATGCTCCGCATCTACGGGAATCCCTTTTGCTGAAAGCTGGCCCTGTAAGCGCTCTGCCGCCACGGCATAGCCCATAAACAGATCCACGGAATTTTCATCGTCCACAAAATAGCTCATCGGGTCCGCATCGGAAAGCGCACGGCCTTGCCGCACGGCTTCGGAATAATCCCCGGCATATTCCATCACGCGCACGCCCTTGCTGCGCAGCAGATCCTTCTTCCACTGCCGCGCATCACTGGACATATGCACCGTAACGCGGAACCCGAGCGCCGCGCTCATGATGCCGATGGAAAGCCCAAGGTTGCCGGTTGAGCCGACCGCGATTTCATACCGGTTGAAAAATGCCTTGCATTGCGGTTCAGCAAGAACCGCATAATCGTCCGTTGTATGCAGGACGCCCTCTTTAAGCGCAAGTGTTTCCGCATGCTTGAGCACCTCGTAAATGCCGCCGCGCGCCTTCACGGACCCTGCCACGGCAAGGTCGCTGTCGCGCTTTAAAAACATGCGCCCGGGCAGGCAGAGGGCTTCAGTTTCGCGCAGCAAAGCAGCCATGTGGGGAATCTCTGTCAGCGGGGATTCGATCAGCCCGCCGTCTGCTGCGGTCTCGGGGAAGCAGCGCTCGATATATGGCGCAAAACGCGCGAGCCTCTCTGCGGCATCGCGCACGTTTGTGCGGGTATACGGAATGGCGGCAAGCGCTTCCTTTGCAGGGCGCAAATTTGGGCTGAACCAAACGCACGGCTCAGCCGCTGCGACCTTTTGCAGGATGGAGTCGGTTTCTTGCATGAAAAATCCCTCCGATCGTTCAATCAAATTTAAACAGGTTCAACCCGGTTTCTCCGTCAAACGCACGGTCAACCCGGCCTTCGACGATCTGAATCACCATTTCGCATGTCGCGCTGATCCTGGCGCGGCTCAAATGGCCGCCGAACACGCGCCCCTCTCTATCGCCCGCGCTCATATGGAGGTGGCTGTAATACGCCCCGTCCATGGTGGTTACGGTGCCGGTGAGGGAAACGATTTCGTAGGCCCCGTGGAATGTATTGGGGAAAAACTGCTTTGTGCCGGTGTCAAACACGCCGGCCGTGAATTCATCCAGCGCGCCAAGGGCGCTCACATGTGCGAGCTTGATCTGCTCCGCAAGGGAAATTGCCTTGAGCTGTTCCAGAATCTCTTCTCCCTTATCCAGCCGGGCGATAATCATGCTGCCAAACCTGCGGTACTCCATGTGTGAAATACTCCTTTTTAATCGATCCCACTGCCTGCATCAGGCGCGCGGGTAGAGATGCGTAATCCAATTCCAACTCGCTGCCGCGCCTGCAAGGCCCAGCACGAGAATGAAAAAACTGCCCGGCAGGTATTGCACGGCGTATGTGCCCACAAGGTTGAACGTAACATGCACGACAATGCTTGCCCAAAGGGTGCCCGTGCGCTCAAACACGAGCGTAAGCACCACGCCCATTATAAACGCATAGGCGATCCAAAGGAGCTGGCCGTGCAGCAGGCCAAACACCAAACTTGAAAGCACGCATGCAAGCGCCGCCGGCATTGCGCGGCGCAGGCGCGTATATACAAGCCCGCGGAAAATCACTTCCTCCGCAATGGGTGCAAAAAGCACCGTGGAAAGCGCGCTGATGAGCCCGGGCTCGCCAAGGCCCACGGCGGCGTTATTGTATGCCTCCATCAGCTCCTGCGGGATGGGCAGCAGGGCAAGGACGAGCGCAACCACAGCCGCGAGCGCCATGGCGCCTGAAACAAGCGGCCAAATGGCACCTGGCACAAGAGGAAAGAGGGAAATTTCCCGCACATAACTTTTTTTCTGGGCTGCAAAGACCGGAAGAAGAATCAAAAGCGTGAGGGCATTTGAGATGAGCGTAAGTAGCATTGCATTTCCAAGAAGCGTGTCAGCCATTTGCTCTGCCAACGCGCCTGCCTCCGGCGCGGAGTCGCCGGATAGGATCTGAAGCCCCGAGCGAATGCCCATGAACACAGCCGCGGCATAGCTCACAAACAATTGCGTGCCAATGAAAAGCAGCGTATAGCATGCTGCTTTTCCCAAAGCGATCATAACCTGTTTGAACCGCATTTCTGGAACCATGCCTTGCGCAGCAAAGCATTCCTTTCCTTTTGGAGTTTTCTGGGCGAGGCGGCTGCCTGCCGCTGCTCTCCTATTTTAACATACTCCGCCGTATTGTGGAACAGCGCCGGATTCGCTATAATATTATCATATGACTACAGTACTCGTAAGCTGGAAAGTTTTGCGATGCAAAGGAGCTTTTGACTATGCTGAACCAACATCTTTTTGTTTCCCGCGAAGTGCGGGAGGCGCTCGCGCAGGGAAAGCCTGTTGTTGCGCTTGAATCGACAATCATCTCACACGGCATGCCGTACCCACAGAACCTTGAGACTGCGCGTGGCTGTGAGCAGGTTGCGCGGGAGCACGGCGCAGTCCCCGCGACCTGCGCGATTTTGGGCGGCAAGCTTTGCGTCGGCCTGGAGGAAGACCAACTCGATTATCTTGCCCGCACGGGTACGAAGGTGATCAAGGCCAGCCGCCGTGATATCCCTCTGCTTGTTGCAAAGAAACTCGATGGCGCAACAACCGTGACTGGCACGATGATCCTGGCTGCCATGGCCGGCGTGCGCATTCATGCAACGGGCGGAATCGGCGGCGTGCACCGCGGCGCGCAGGAAACCATGGACATCTCCGCGGATCTCGAAGAACTTGGAAAAACACCCGTGGCCGTGGTGTGCGCGGGCGCGAAGAGCATTCTGGATCTGCCGCTGACCATGGAATACCTTGAAACGCGCGGTGTGCCCGTGATAGGCTACCAGACAGATGAACTTCCTGCGTTTTACACGCGCAAAAGCGGCCTGCCTGTGGATTACCGTATGGATACGCCGGAGGAAATCGCTTCCGCGATCCGTGCGCAATATGAGCTTGGCTATCACGGCGGAATGCTCATCACAAACCCGATTCCGGAGGAATATGCGCTTGATTCGGATTACATTGAACGCGTGATCGAGGAAGCATGCGCTGAAGCCCGCGAACGCGGCATTCATGGGAAAGCAACCACACCTTTCCTGCTCGCACGCATTCACGAGATTACCGGAGGCAACAGCCTGGCCTCCAACATCAAGCTTGTATACAACAACGTGGCGCTTGCTTCCGAGATTGCAAAGCGGCTTTGAATGTGCCTGCAGAGGGCCCGTACGGGCCCTCTGCGCATAAATTCACAAAAATTCCTTGATTTTCTGCATTTTTGGGCTTCCATTTCGGCCTGCCGTTATTATAAAATAAAATGTACACCATTGAGGAAAGAGAGCGTGCCAGGATGGAACATGTCCCCCTTGATACCGAAAACACAACCGCGCCGGAACCCGCGGAAACTCCGGGGGGGTTTGTGTGCGAAAATTGCGGCCACGTGCATGACGTGCCGGAAACGGAAGCCGGCCAATCCTTAAGCGAACTGAACCCGCGCACGCTGTTCCTGCGCAACCTGCTTGCGGTGGTGGCGGCTGTGCTGTTCCTGCTTTCCCTGTTTTCCGACAACAACCATCTGGTGTTTAAATCCGTGGCTTATATCGTGGGCGCGCTTGCCTATTTTGGAGAGATCTTAATGCTGACGGATTGTTTCCGCTATAAACCTTCGGGCAGCGAACTTTTTATGCCATATCTGTTCGGTGCAATGTATGTAATTTTGGGTATCAGCTATGCCGTGGGCACACATTGAACAGAATAAAAACGGTGTGGGGATATAAAAAGTCCTGCTTTCTGACAGTCAAAGCGCAGCCATGCTTTTGCGGGCTGCGCTTTCGGTTCGTTGGGAATTACAATAAAATTTCGATATACTTTGTGACAACCTTAAAGAACGTATCGAGCTCCTCCGGGGTACAGCCTGCACGCAGCAGTTCATCAACAGTTTTGGAAACTTCAATGGCGTCATAACGCTTGTGGGCCTGGCTCAGGCGAATCCCCTTTTCCGTCGGGAAGAGCATCACCGTTTTTGCGTTTCCATCCTGCTTGCGGCGCTGGATGTATCCTTTTTTTTCAAGTTTTGTCGCCGTTTGGGAGATTGCACCTTTGGTGCGGTTCCACATGTTGGCCAGTTCTGAAATGTTTACCCCCGGGTTTTCTTCAATGGCGGTGAGCGTGTGAACTTCTACCATGTTGATCAGTTCACCCGTGCCATAATCCTGATTTTCCGCAACATAATCTCCATAAAGCATCACGAACTTGTATAGCAGGTTTGCTTTATCGTTTAGCTGCTTGAAGATTAGATCAACAGAGGGCTGCTCAGTGTAATTGGACAATGCTTCTCATCCTTTCGCTATTAATAAAGACTTAACTGATAAAACGTGATAAGATTATCCTTAGAATATCATATTTTTTTGTTTTCGTAAAGAAAGCAAGAAACATTAAAGATTATCTTCATATGCTTGATATAAACAAAGGGCGGCTAAGCCGCCCTTTGTTTTGCTTAAGCATGGGTTTAATAGTTGCGGAACAGGCGCAGAACATCCTCGGTGGAGTCGATCTGCGCCGAGCTGTTGCGCTCGGCTTCGTTTTGCGCTTCAATCAGCTCCTTGGCATTTTGCGCACTGGCCATGCGCCGCTCATGAACGGCATGCATCATTTCTTCCAGCGCGGCTTTTTCAAGCTTGGCCAGGCGGACATTGTTCTTCTGCGCATCGGAATGCCTGCCAAAGTATGCGGAGTCAAGAAGCAGTTCGGAAAGCTGCGCGGAGGGGCGGAAAATAACCTGATTGTATGGCCGGGGATCCGGCTGGAGAAGGCTGATGGCAGCGCCGTCTTCCGTCTGCGCAGTCAGACGGAACTCGAAGTCTGCCCACTGGGAAACGGTCGGGCCGGCTACCTCGAGCGCACGGACGAAAGCCTCGCTGACGATGCCTTCAGGGTCATTGGCCGGGGATTCCAGGATGTACAAGGTGTCATCGGGCTGGATCGCTGCAAAAAGCGCCTGTGCGTGTTCAAGCGGCCCGTTCTCACCGCAATCGAGTGAGAGCGGCAGTTGAAGGCTGAACAGTTCTTTCCTCTGCTTCATGGGGAAGATCCTCCTTTAATGGATTTATTGTTTTTCTACGCCGAGCGCAACATGCTCGCCGTTGACGTCCCACTCCTTTGTATATCCTTTCGCTTCGCCTGCCGTCACGGAATCCGCAAGCGTATCCGCCGCGATGTCCGCGCCGTGGGCGGCGAAGATTTCCGCGATGCGCGCACTGCCCACATAGGTGAGCGCGATATGGTCGGTGACCTCAAAGCCCGCCTCTTTGCGCATGGTCTGCACCTTGGAAATCAGCTCGCGCACGAAACCTTCCTCAATGAGCGCTTCGGTCAGGTTCGTGTCAAGCACCACGGAAAGCTCATGCTCCGTCTGGCTCACAAAGCCCGCTTTCTGCATGGGCTCAGTTAGAACGTCCGCTTCCGCAAGGGAAACGGCAACGCCGTCAAGGTCGAATTCATAGTTTTTGCCCGCCTTGTGCGCGGCGACAACCAGGTCACCTACACCCTCGCCCTGCAGGTAGGCGTTGATCTTCGGAAGAACCTTGCCGTAGCGCGGCCCGAGCGTCTTGAGCTGCGGCTTCACCTTGTAGCTGATGAAAGCGCTTGCATCTACAACGAATTCCACCTGCTTCACGTTCAGCTCGTCCGCGACGATGGAAACAAACATCGGGGGGAGCTCTGCGCCCTGCACATACATCGTGGAAAGCGGCTGGCGGTTCTTTACGTTCGCAGCGTTGCGCGCTGCGCGGCCGAGCACCACAATCTCGAGCGCCTCAGCCATGTGCGCTTCGAGTTCCGGGTCGATCATGGCCTCGTTTACGGCCGGGAAATCGCAAAGATGCACGCTTTCGGGCGCGGAAGCGTCCACGGTGCGCACGAGGTTCTGGTAGATCTCTTCCGCCATGAACGGGGTGAACGGCGCGGAAAGGAGCGCCATCGTCTTCAGAACGGTGAAGAGCGTCATGTAGGCGGCTTCCTTGTCTGCCGTCATCTCCTTGCCCCAATAGCGCTCGCGGCAGCGGCGCACATACCAGTTGGAAAGCTCGTCCGTGAAGGCGGAAAGCGCGCGTCCGGCCTCGGTGATGTGAAGCGAAGCAAGGGATTCGTCCACGGTCTTCACGAGCGTGTTCAGGCGGGAAAGCACCCATTTGTCCATCGGCGTGAGGGCTTCTTCCCTGAGGGCATGTTTTGTTGGGTCAAACCCGTCGATGTCCGCATACAGGATATAGAACGCATAGGTGTTCCAAAGCGTACCCATAAACTTGCGCTGTGCCTCGGAAACGGCTTCCGCGGAGAAACGGCTCGGGAGCCACGGCATGGAGCCGGTATAGAAATACCAGCGCACGGCGTCGGCGCCCTGATTGTCAAGCACCGTCCACGGATCAACCACATTGCCCTTGTGCTTGCTCATCTTGAGGCCATCCTTGTCGCATACAAGGCCAAGCACGATGCAGTTCTTAAAGCTCGGCTCGTCGAACAGGCAGGTGGAGATCGCAAGCAGGGTATAAAACCAGCCGCGTGTTTGGTCGAGCGCTTCGCTAATGAAGTTCGCGGGATAGCGGCGCTCGAACTGCTCCTTGTTTTCAAACGGATAGTGCCACTGCGCAAAGGGCATGGAGCCGGAATCAAACCAGCAGTCGATCACAACGGGCTCGCGCTTCATCGTGCCGCCGCACTTCTTGCAGGGGAAGGTGATGGGGTCAAGGAACGGCTTATGCAGCTCGATGTCCTCCGGCACGCTTGGATTGAGCTCACGCAGCTCTGCGCGGCTGCCTACAACATGTACCTCGCCGCATTCCTGGCAAACCCAAACCGGCAGCGGCGTGCCCCAATAGCGCTCGCGGGAAAGGCCCCAGTCCACTACGTTTTCCAGGAAATTGCCCATGCGGCCTTCCTTGATGGTTTCCGGCAGCCAGTTGACGCGGCGGTTGTATTCGATGAGCCGGTCCCGGATGGCCGTCATGCGGATGAACCAGCTTTCGCGGGCGTAATAGATGAGCGGCGTGTCGCAGCGCCAGCAGAACGGGTAGCTGTGCTCGAACTGCGGCGCGTCAAACAGCAGCCCGCTTTCGCGCAGCGCGTCAAGGATCATCGGGTCGGCTTTTTTGACGAACACGCCGTCCCACGGGGTGTCGCCGCACATTTCGCCGCGGGTGTTGACAAGCTGAATGAACGGCAGGTCGTTTTCCGCGCAGACGCGCTGGTCATCTACGCCGAATGCCGGCGCATTGTGGACGATGCCCGTACCGTCGGTGGTGGTAACGTAATCGTCCGCGATGATATAGTGCGCGCGCTTTTTGCCGCAGGCCTTTGCGGTGCATTCAAACAGCGGCTCATAATCGCGGCCGACAAGCTCGCTGCCCGGGAATTCGCGCACGATCGTGACGCCCTCTTCGCCGAGCACGGAAGAAACAAGTTCCTTTGCGAGGATGAAGGCTTCGCCGCCCTTTTCCGCACGGCAATAGGTGACGTTTGCGTTTACGCAGAGGCAGACGTTGGAGGGAAGCGTCCAGGGCGTGGTCGTCCACGCGAGGTAGGAAGCATCCTCATCCTTGCAGCGGAAGCGCACGGTGGCGGAGGTTTCCTTTACATCCTTATAGCCCTGCGCAACCTCGTGGGAGGCAAGCGCGGTGCCGCAGCGCGGGCAGTAGGGGACGATCTTATGGCCCTTATAAAGCAGGCCCTTTTCGTGGATCTTCTTCAGCGCCCACCATTCGGATTCGATGTAATTATCTTCATAGGTAACATACGGGTCGTCCATGTCCGCCCAGAAGCCGACCCGGTCGCTCATCTGCTCCCATTCGGCCTTGTATTTCCAAACGGATTCCTTGCACTTTTGGATGAACGGTTCCACGCCGTATTGCTCGATCTGCTCCTTCCCGTCAAGGCCAAGAAGCTTTTCCACCTCAAGCTCCACCGGCAAACCATGGGTGTCCCAGCCGGCTTTGCGCAGCACATCGTATCCCTTCATGGTGCGGTAGCGGGGGATGATGTCCTTGATGGCGCGGGTGAGGATGTGGCCGATGTGCGGCTTGCCGTTTGCCGTCGGCGGCCCGTCGAAGAACGTATAGGGCTCGGCGCCGCGGCGCAGCTCCACGCTCTTTTCAAAGATTTTGTTTTCCTTCCAGAACGCGAGCGTTTCCTTTTCGCGTTCCACGAAGTTCAGCGAGGTCGATACTTTCTGATACATGCTTTTACTCCTGTATGATAATTGGTTCCATCAGCGGATTCTAAGCGCGGCGCACCGGCAGGAAAGCCGCAGTTCGGCAGGCGATCCGAAAAATAAAAAAGCCGCATCCCGAAAAACGGGACGCAGGCGCTGCGCGGTACCACCCGGATTGACGGCATTCGGCCGTCCGCTCCTTTTGCGCTGTAACGTGCGCACACGGCGGAGTTTACTGAAAAATGAAACTGCGTTCAACTCCGCGCTCGCGGGCGATGCGTATGGAACCCGTCTCCCGCCGCGCTTGCACCATGCCGCGGCTCGCTGCTGGGCGTTGTCCCACCGTGTGTCCCACTCATCGCTTTACCGTGCTTATTATACCCGGAAAACGGGCGTTTGTAAAGGAGGAGTGGTGGCCTGCGGCGGTTTTTCTCTCGCGTTCATTCCTGATAAACGCGCCGGCGCTCCCTCCGCGCGTTTGCCTTCCGCTTTAAAGCCGGTTTTTGCGCCCGGAGGAAGTGCTTGCCGCCCATTTCGACAGCAAATTCATAAAAATTGTGCGATTCGTTTCCTACAAGTTCACAACAATGACGGAATCCGGGTTTGAACAACGGCAGAATTTGTGGTAAGATTACAAGGATAGTTATCCTCGGCAGAGGTATGCTAATCGCGTTGGAATCCACAGGAGGATACTCTTTTGAAGAAATTAAAGACGCCGCTGATTTACCTTGCTATTATCCTTGTGATCGTCATTGCCATCACGGGGCTTGAAAAGGGCAACAGCGCCGACAGCAAAAAAATCGAATATACGGACTTCGTTGCTATGGTCAAGCGGGGGGAAGTCGCCATGGTGGAGATCACCGAGCGCGAACTCGTCGGCCTGAAGAAGAATTCCGAGATCAAAGCGGAGCTTTTCCCCTCCCGGTACGATTTTTACTGCTACATCCCTTCCGAGGAAAGTTTCCGTAATGCCATGAACGCTGTGGCGGCGGAGCTTACGGGGAAAGACGTGAATTCCATTACGGAGGCGGATTACAGTTTCCAGTATACTTACAATCCGCCGCCGGAAGCCTCCCTGTTCCAAATTATCCTGCCGTATCTGCTGATCCTTGGCGCGTTCGCGATTTTCTATTATTTCGTGTTCCGCTCTCAGGGCGGCGGCAATCAGATGATGAGCTTCGGCAAGAGCCGCGCGCGCACCCACATCGACCCGCACAACAAGGTTACCTTTGCGGATGTTGAGGGCGCGGACGAGGAAAAGGAAGAGCTTAAGGAGGTTGTGGAATTCATGCGCGCTCCGAAGCGCTTCACCGAGATGGGCGCGCGCATCCCCAAGGGTGTGCTGCTTGTCGGCCCTCCGGGCACAGGCAAAACGCTGCTTGCCAAGGCCGTTGCAGGCGAAGCACAGGTACCGTTTTTCTCCATCTCCGGTTCGGACTTCGTTGAAATGTTCGTGGGCGTGGGCGCAAGCCGCGTGCGCGATTTGTTCAGCACCGCAAAAAAATGCGCGCCCGCCGTGGTGTTCATCGATGAAATCGACGCGGTCGGCCGACAGCGCGGCGCGGGCCTCGGCGGTGGGCACGATGAGCGCGAACAGACGCTCAACCAGCTCCTCGTTGAGATGGATGGCTTTGCCACGAACGAGGGCATCATCGTCATCGCTGCCACAAACCGGCCGGACATCCTTGACCCGGCGCTTCTGCGCCCCGGCCGCTTCGACCGGCAGATCACCGTCAATTACCCGGATGTGAAGGGGCGCGAGGCCATTTTGCGCCTGCATGCCAAGGGAAAACCCATGGCGGAGGATGTGGACCTTGCTGTGCTTGCAAAGCGTACGCCGGGCTTTACGGGTGCAGACCTTGAAAACGTGCTGAACGAGGCGGCCATCCTTGCTGCCCGCTTTAAGAAAAAGAAGATCACGATGATTGAACTTGAGGAGGCCATTACCCGCACGGTGGTTGGCCCCGAAAAGCGCAGCCGCGTTATTACGCCGGAGGATAAGCGCATTACGGCGTATCACGAGGCCGGGCACGCTATTGTGGCGAAGAAGCTGAAGAACTGCGATCCCGTGCATGAGGTTTCCATCATCCCGCGCGGCATGGCGGCAGGGTATACCATGACCATGCCGGAAAACGATGACAGCCACATGTCCCGCGGCAAGATTCTGGACGAGATCGCCATGATGCTCGGCGGCCGCGTTGCGGAAACCGTTGCGCTTGACGACATCTGCACCGGCGCATACAACGACTTGCAGCGCGCCACGGAACTTGCGCGCAAGATGGTTGTGGAATTCGGCATGAGCGAGGAAATCGGCCCCGTGTTCCTGGGCGGGCAGACCGAGGTGTTTATCGCCAAGGATTGGGGGCATCAGCGCAACTTCTCGGAACAGGTGGCAGCGCGCGTGGATGCGGAAATTCGCCGCATTCTGGAAGAACAGTTTGCCCGTGCCCGCGAGGTAATAGAATCCGACCTGCCGGCAATGGAACGCGTTGTTGCCGCGCTGATTGAATACGAGCGCATTACCGGCGAGGAATTCGAGAAGCTTTATGACGGCGAGGAAGTGCAGCTTGTGTCCTACCGTGAAAAGCAGGCTGTGCTTGAAACCGCCGACCCTGAAGTGCTTGCCGAAGAAGAAGCCGAGCGCAAGCGCAAGGCGGAGGAAGAGGCGCGCCGCAAGGCCGAGGAGGCTGCCGGGAAGGATGACAGCGATCCCGCATCGCTTTGGAAGCGTCCGTGGGATGAAAACGGCGGCGATGACCCCGACAAAAAGGACAAATAAACAAACAACGGGAAATAAGGCGGCGCAAGCCGCCTTTTCCAAGCATAAAACAGGAGAACCCCATGCAAGCATTTGACCTACATACCCATTCCATCTATTCGGACGGCACACAAACGCCGGCGGCCATCGTGCGTGCGGCGAAGGAGGCCGGCCTTGCGTTTGTTGCGCTCACGGACCACGATACCGTCATGGGCGTGCCGGAAGCGATGGCAGAAGGAACGCGCATCGGCATGCGCGTTGTGCCCGGCGTGGAGTACGATATCGACTATTCCGTGACCATGCATATTCTGGGCCTTGGGATTGATCCGGATGCGCCGGAAGTGAAGCGGACGCTTGCGGAAAGCGCAGTGCGCCGTGCGCGGCGCAACGAGGCCATGTTTGCGCGCCTCAGGGAGATTGGATGCCCGATCGAGGACGCTGTGGAGGGAGATGGGCTTATCACGCGGCTGCACATGGCGAATGCACTTGTGAAAAAGGGGTATGCACAATCCCGCGCGGAGGCGTTCGACAAGTTCCTGCTCAAAGGGCGGCCGGCGTTTGTGCGCAGCGAAAATATTTCCATTGCGCAGGCGGTCGCCGTCACGCATGCGGCAGGGGGCATCGCGGTGTTGGCGCATCCCTGCCAGATCCGGGCGGACAAGCATGCCGCAGTGCGCGCGGCTGTGCGCGATGGCATCGATGGCATCGAGGCGTTTTACCCCGGCACGACGGAAGGGGAGCGCACGCTGTTCCTTTCCCTTGCACAGCAGTACGGCCTCATCGTGACATGCGGCAGCGATTTTCACGGCGCAAACCGCCCGGCAGCCACGCTCGGCTGTGCCTTTGCGCCCACGCCGCTGCTGTTGCCCGTATTCAAAAGGTTTATGACATAAGGCAGCCTTTCAATGGGCGCTTGCGGCAAGCAGAGCAAGCGAAATGCAAAACAAATGCCCGCTTTCACCGTTTTTCGCAGAAGGCGGGCGTTATTTTTTGCGCAAACGCAAGTCCGGAAGGCATATTATGCACTGCATATGCCAGAAAGGGATGGACAATATAAGCAATCCTTATTTCATGCGCTGTTTCCTATCATTTTCATTGCAGCGTGCGTTGCTTCCCTCCACAAATTTTGATATACTCTAGGCGGTGGAGGACGGCTTGCCGGATTCTGCCGAAAAACCATCGATAGGGGAATCTGGATATTATGCTTGGCGGAAACGGACACATCAAGATCTTTGCGGGCAGCGCAAGCAAGCAGTTCGCGCAGAAAATGTGCGATTACCTCGGCAGCCCTATGGGCGATTGTACGACCATTCATTTTTCCGAGGGAAACACCTATGTGCGCTTTAATGAGTGCATCCGCGATATGGATGTATACTTCGTTCAGACCATCGGACTCAACGCAAACAATGAGTTTATGGAGCTGTTGTTCTACATTGACGCCGCAAAGCGTGCAAGCGCGAACTCCATTTCCGTCATCATGCCGTATTTCAGCTATGCAAAGGGCGATAAAAAGGACGAACCGCGCGTTTCCATCCGTGCGCGCGTGTGCGCGGATGCCATTGAAATGGCGGGTGCGGACCGCGTTGTGACGATGGACCTGCATGCTGCGCAGATTCAGGGCTTCTTCACCAAGCCTGTGGATCACCTCTATGCCCGTTCCCTGCTTTGCGCATATGCAAAGCACAGGGGAATTGTGGATGAGGACACCGTTGTCGTTTCACCGGATGCGGGCAGCGCAAAGCGCGCGCGCTCCATGGCGGACGAGCTTGGCTGCGCCGTTGCCATCGGCGACAAGATGCGCGCCGGGCACGACGAAAACGCCAAGGTGCTGGAAATCATCGGCGATGTGAAGGGCAAGAACTGCATCGTGGTGGATGACTTTACCATTTCCGGCGGCACGCTTGTGGATGTGGCCCACGGCCTGAAGGACAAGGGCGCGAAGAACATCTATGCGTTCCTTTCCCACGTGGTGATGAGCGAGAAGGCGGTTCAGCGCATTGAGGACAGCCCGATCGAGCTTCTTGTTTCCACGGACACCGTCTATTGCGAGCCTGCGCTCCATTCCGATAAAATCGAGATCATTTCCGCCGCGCCCATGTTTGCAGAGGCGGTAAAGCTGATCCATGACCGCGAGCCGGTGAGCAACATGTTCGGCCATGCGCCTAAGCGCATGCTCGAAATGAGTTTCTCCCGCCAGCTGTCGCTGCGGGACCTGCAAAAATAATCTGCGAAAACGCAAAAGGGCTGCTTCCCGGCGGAGGCAGCCTTTTGCGGTTGCTCTGAATAGGGAGCTTACTCCTTTTCCTTTCGCATGCGCTCAAGCACCACGGGCAGGTTCTCCCGGGCAGAGGCGCTCAAAAGTTCCACGGCCTGCTGAATGATGGCCTTCGTCGGCTCGTCCAGCTTTTTCATTTCGCGCAGCACGCTTACTGCGGTTTTGGGCCGGTTGAGATCGGCAACCGTCACCGCGCCGGAGGCGGAGAGCGCCGTATAAACGCCATCCACCAGCTTGCCGCGCTCCTCCGGGTTCATCTGCGTAAGCCATGCCTTGAGCGTGGAGTCGATAAAGCGGCTGCTGCGCGTGCGCGCTTCGGTGAATACGAGGCCATTGCAGGCGGTTTCCCAGGAGTACAGATCGTGCTGCAAAAGCCAGGTGTTCGTGCTGTGCACGATGGCGCAGCCCTCTTCATGCTGCAAAAGCATGCCAACAACGGAGGATTGCGGCACAAACGTATGCACGCGGCCAAGGATACGCTGAAAGCCTTCGCGGGTAACGACTTCGGAAAGGAAGCCGGGGCCGTCATGGTTATAAACGCTTTCAATGCGGGATTGAATCTCCTCGCCGCAGAAGGCGGAGGCGTATACGGCGAGATTGCCGCCCTTGGAATGACCGCCAACGCGGAGCCGTCCGCGGAGGGAATCCGAAGCCGCGCAGAGATACTGCACCGCTTCCTTCTGTGCGGGCACAACGGTGAGGAAGCTCATGTTGAAATCTTCCTTCCACCCCACAAGCGTCCCATCCGTGCCGCGAAACGCCACATAGGGGAGTTCGCCTTCAAGGAGAATGGTGAGTCCGGAGAATTGCTTTTCCGCTGCCGGATCGAACAGGTTCACATAGCCCGAGAGCCGTGCATTGCAAAAACGGCGGCTGGTTGCAAGGGCGGCAAGCAGGCGCGCATCATCCGCAAGGCGGAAGCGGCGCGGCGGTTCCGCGCTGCCTTCCTGCGGAGCGCATGCTTCCGCAGGAAGCGGAATCGCGCTCTGCGGCGGCGCGCCGTGCAGGCAGCGTGCCGCCGCATCGGCGAGGGGGATTGTCTGAACAAATGATGCAGGCGCAATACCATCAAACGGGATATACGCAAGGCGGCAGAGAATGAGGCTGTCCGCTTCATTAAAGGGAGACTGGGCGAAAGTCAGATCGCCGCGCCAGGCAAGGTAATCGAAGACATTCGGCATGTGCAGTTGGCCTCCGTGGAACGGTTTTGCTTTATTATAGCATAAAACAGCACGGACGGGCGGCCGCAGGAAAAGCAAACCTGCTTACTTTCCGCTTGCGCCATAGTTGGCGAGCACGCGGGCCGAAGGGTCGCTGACGTTGCAGCCATCCCAGGCTTTGTTGGGCATCCAGAAATCCGCCACCATGTCCGCCTGGCCGGGATAGTATTTTTCAAACAGCTCTCGGTAAAGCAGGCTTTCCTTGGTGAAAGGCGTAGCAAAGGCGTATTGCCGGCGCTTTTCTTCAAACTCCGCATCCGTGTAACGGCATTCGGCATACTCCTTCAGGTCGTCCACCATGGAATGTCCCACCGCATCGCTGAAGGCAGCCTTTTCACGGTACAGGATGTCGTGCGGCAGCCAATCGCCTTCAAAGGCATGGCGCAGCAGGTATTTGCCTTTCCCATAAACATTCATTTTCCGGGCCGGATCAATGGCCATCACATACTTCACGAAATCAAGATCGCCAAAGGGCACACGCGCTTCAATGGAGTTCACCGAGATGCAGCGGTCCGCGCGCAGCACATCGTACATATGGATCTCCCGGATGCGCTTTTGCGCTTCCCGCTGGAATTCCTCCGGAGAGGGCGCAAAGTCCGTGTACTTGTAGCCGAACAACTCGTCCGAGATTTCGCCGGTCAAAAGCACACGCACATCGGTCTGCTCATGAATGGCTTTGCAGCAAAGGTACATGCCCATGCTGGCGCGGATGGTGGTGATGTCGTATGTGCCGAGGTAGCTGATGAGCGTTTCAAGCGTGGAAAGCACCTGCTCACGCGTCATGATGACCTCTGTATGGTCGCTGTGCAGGTAATCCGCGACTTCCCGGGCGTACTTGAGGTCGATTGCATCCGTATCCATGCCGATGGCAAAGGTGCGGATGGGCTTTTTGAGCAGACGGGCAGATATCGCGCAGACAAGGCTGCTGTCCAACCCGCCGCTCAGGAGAAAGCCGAGCGGCGCATCCGCATCAAGGCGCTTTTCCACACCCTCGATGAGCCGCTCGCGGATGCCGGCGCAGAGGGTCTCCACGTCATCCGTGCAATAGCGGGAAACGGCGGCAACGTCGCAATAACGCACAAATTTGCCCTCCGCATAATAATGGCCCGGCGGAAAGGGAAACACATGCTCTGTGAGGCCCACGAGGTTCTTTGCCTCGCTTGCAAACGCAATGCCGCCATCCGGCAGGCAGCCATAAAATAGTGGTCGGATGCCGATGGGGTCACGTGCGGCGATGAGGTGCCCGGTTTTGCCATCGTAAAGCACGAGCGCGAACTCCGCATTCAGCTTTTCAAACATGGAAAGGCCGTATTCATGGTACAGCGGCAACAGAATTTCGCAATCGGATTCGCTTTGAAACGAATACTTCTCCTTCAATTTTTCGCGCACAGGGCGGAACCCGTACAACTCGCCGTTGCAGATGACAGCATCCTCCCCAAGGAAGAAGGGCTGCATGCCTTCCGGTGCAAGGCCCATGATGGCCAGGCGGTGGAAGCAGAGATAGCCTGTTTTGGTTTTAATGATGCGGGACATATCCGGCCCGCGGGAAAGGGTTTTTTCAAAACCTTCGGCAAGCAGCGCGGGAGAGATGGTCTTACTTTCGACAGCCATGATGGAACACATAAAAAGCACCTCCGAATAAAAATACGCAGCCAATTCATCCTTTTTATTTAGGACGAATGCTGCGAAATCCGCGGTGCCACCTAATTAACTGCAAATAACAGTCACCTTTCAAGCTCTAACAAGCCGGCGCAGCGTAACGTGCTGCCATCCCGTCGCCCCTACTTGCCCGAAGGCTTTGGGTTTGCTGCTCCCGAGTGTTCTTCACGCAATGCCCTGTGCGGGATTTTCACCATCGCCCGCTCTCTGCAACCGGCTCTCTGCGGTACTTTTCTCGATCGTCGCATGTTACGATAAACTTTTAATGGAGCTTATGATAACACCAATGAATATTCCTGTCAACAGAAAAAATATACATAATATATTATTTTTGCAGCAGCCCGGCCATGTCTTCCGGAAGCGGGGCGATGAGGTGCAGCGCCTCCGCCGTAAGCGGATGGGTGAGCCATAGCTCATAAGAGTGGAGCGCCGGCCGCGCGATGCGGGGATCCTGCATGCCATAAAGCCAATCCCCGGCAAGCGGAAAGCCGAGCGCCGCCATATGCACACGGAGCTGGTGCGTGCGGCCGGTGCAGGGCACAAGGCGCAAAAGCGTGAAGCCGTTTGCCTGTGCGAGCGAGGCATATTCCGTGCGGGAGGGTGCGCCATCGGGCCGCACGGCGCGCTGGTATGTTGAGCCGTCCGCAAGGCCGATGGGCCGTGTGACCGCACCCATGGGCGGTTCTACGGCGCCTGCGGCGATGCCGCGGTATTCCCGGCGGAACCCGGGCGAGTGCAGCATGCGGCGCAAAAGCTCATGCATATAGCCGTTTTTTGCAAAGGTGATGATCCCCGTCGTGCCCCGGTCCAACCGGCTGACGGGATGGGGGATGCAAGCCTGCGGAAGATAGGCCGAAAGCGCGTTTTCGAGCGTAAGCTCCTCTGGGTCGCGTGTCGACTGATGCACGGCGAGCCCGGCAGGCTTGTTCAGAATCAGGATATCCTCATCTTCAAAGAGCACTTCGAGCGGCATGGGCATGGGGCGCGGGCGCGGCGCATCCGGCGCATCGCCAATTTCTGCCGTGAGCACATCGCCAGCCTGCACAGAGGCCGTTGTGAATGCGCGCACGCCGTTGAGCAGGATCCCCGTTTCGCGCAGCTTTACCCTGCGGATGAGCGATTCGGACATGCGCAGCTCTTGCGCAAGCAGGCTTTTGACCGTACGCCCGGCAAGGCGTTCGTCAATGGGGAGCGTAAGCGTGCGCATAAGGCCTCCTTGGAGTGGGATGAACATAAGTATAGCATGGTTGGTGGATAGGAAGCTAGAACTCAGCCTTAAGACATGCAATTTCAATGGACAGTTCCTGATACATAAATTCCAACATGGCCAGCTCAATCTCAAAGACGGTGGGGTTCCATTTCAAGTCGGAAACATAGCGATATTGCGCCTGATAGGACTTGAACGCATTCAGCTTGCGGACATGCATAGTCAATTGCGTGTCATTGAGGTTACGCAGGATGGTTTCCGCCGTTGGAAGCGGGAGCTTGGCAGACATTGTGAAGAACCTCCTATGTGGGATATATCCCAATTATATCACAGAGACGTATGATTTGGGATATATCCCACACGATATATCGTAAAGCTTAATAGACTAAATTTACGACATATCGAATGGAGGAGAGTAGCATGACGATAAAGGAGGCGATTGGGCGGCGGATTATGGAACTTTCTTCACAGTATGATCTTTCCATCAACGGGTTAGCCAATCGAGCAGGTATTCCACCATCTACAATTTATAGTATGCTGAATGAAAAAAGTAAAAATCCTGGTGTGGTAACGATTCAAAAAATTTGTGATGGACTTGAAATCAGTGTACGGGAATTCTTTAATTCCGCGTTATTTGAGAAAATAGATCCGGTTGTACAATAACCCCCAAAATACGGAATCTGAACGAATACAAGAGAAGCGGTAGAAGCGGCGGCGAAGTAAGCGGTGTTTGCGAAAATAAGAATAATCCTCAGTCACCTGAGGCGACAGCTCCTTTCAAAAGGAGCCTTTTGGGTTGCGGTTTTCAAAAAGCCCCCTTCTTGAAAGGGGGCGGCAGCACCGTAGGTGCTGCCGGGGGATTGCCGCGTTGCAGCGCTGCTGCAAACCTGTGTTATTTCACCAAAAGCTCCGCGATCTGCACGGCATTGGTCGCCGCACCCTTGCGGATTTGGTCTCCGCAGCACCAGAGCGTGAGGCCGTTTTCGCTCACAAGGTCGCGGCGGATGCGGCCCACAAACACATCATCCTGGTCGCTCGTGTCAAGCGGCATCGGATAAACATCGTTGTTCGGATTGTCCACAAGCTGCACGCCCTCTGCTGCAGCGATGGCCGCGCGCGCTTCTTCCACGGAAACAGGGCGCTTTGTGGTAAACGTGGCGCTGATGGAATGGGAGCGCATTACGGGCACGCGCACGCACGTGCAGGTGACGCGAAGCTCCGGCAGGTGCAGAATTTTGCGGCCTTCGTTTTGCAGCTTCATCTCCTCGGAGGAATAGCCGTTTTCGCCTATGCCGCCGATGCGGGGGAGCAGGTTGAACAGGATTTGATGCGGGAAAGCATTTGCCGTGAGCGGCTCGCCCTTGGGGTATGCCTGCGCCTGCGCTTCAAGCTCTGTAAGCCCGTTTGCGCCTGCGCCGGATACCGCCTGATAGGTGGAGGCCACAATCGTTTCGATGGACGAGATGCGGGCGATGGGGGCAAGCGCCATCAGCGTGATAATGGTAGAGCAATTCGGGTTGGCAATGATCCCCTTTTTGTGCGTGTAAGCATCTTCCGCGTTGATTTCCGGCACCACGAGCGGCACATCCGGATCAAGGCGGAAAGCGCTGGAATTGTCCACAAACACTGCGCCTGCAGCCTGAATGGCGGGTGCAAAACGTTTTGCGATATCGTTTTCCGCCGCGCCGAGCACGATGTCCATGCCCTCGAACGCAGCGTCGCACGCCTCCTGTATGACGACCTCGCGGCCCTCGTAGCGCACAGCCTTCCCGGCGCTGCGCGCGCTCGCAAGCAGGCGAAGCTCCCCGATGGGGAATTTGCGCTCTGCAAGCACCTTGATCATTTCCCGGCCAACGGCGCCTGTTGCGCCCAGCACGGCCACGTTGTAAAGCTTTTTCTGTTTCATAGCGGTTGATCCTTTCTGGTAAAGCTGTTATAAAGCACCCGGATGGTCTTTTCAAAATCCCGGTCGTCCACGCCGACGATGATATTCAGCTCTTCCGGGCCCTGGGAGATCATGCGGATGTTGATATCGTTTTCACCGAGCGTGGCGAAGAGCCTGCCCGAAATGCCCGGGCGGAACACCATGCGGCGGCCGACGCAGGCGATGAGGGAAATGCCGTCCGTGACCTTCACGGAATCCGGCCCGCAGAAGCTTTCGATCTCCTCCATGATGCTGAACAGATACGGCTTCACGGCCTCCGTGGAGACCACGAGCGAGAAGCAATCGATGCCGGATACGATTTGCTCAATGTGCAGCTCGTGCTTTTCAAACAGGGCAAGTACGCTGCGTACCACGCCGAGCTTTGCAGAAACATGGCTCTTGTGGATGTCTATGATGCAATACCCGCGCCTGCCGGCAACGCCCGTGATGAAGTAAGGCTCCGAATGCAGGGCGTCCTCCTCGAACGCCTCGCGGATCATCGTGCCCGGTGCGGAAGGGTCGTTGGTGTTGCGGATGTTGAGCGGGATGTTCATTTCCCGCACGGGGAAAACGGATTCTTCGTGAAGAACCTTTGCCCCCATGTAAGTGAGCTCACGCAGCTCGCTGTATGTGATGCGCGGGATGGGCTGCGGGTCTTTCACGATGGAAGGGTCGGCCATGAGGATGCCGGGCACATCCGTCCAGTTTTCATACAAATCGCAGTTGAGCGCCGCCGCCGCGAGCGCGCCCGTGATGTCCGAGCCGCCGCGCGCCATGAGGCGCAGCTGGCCGCCCGGCATGGCGCCGTAAAAGCCGGGCATCACAATGCGGCTGCTTGAAGCTTCAAACGCTTCGGCAATGGCTGTATACGTGGCGGGAAGGTCGATGCGGCCATCCAGCCGGAATTTGACCGTGCCATAGGAATCCACAAAATCATAGCCGAGATAAGCGGCCATCAGCTCCGCGCAAAGCGCTTCGCCGCGGGAAACGAGGTAATCCTCATCCGGGCTTTCCTTCACGCGGTTGCGGATTTTTGCAAACGCTGCGGAAACATCGAACGGGATGGCGAGCGCATCCGCAATTTCCTGATAGCGCGCTTCGATCATGCTGAGCACGCTTTCATGGTCCACGCCGTATTTTATGTGCGCATAGCAAAGGTAAAGAAGGTCCGTGACCTTGTTGTCGCCCTTCGCGCGCTTTCCAGGGGCGCTTACGACAACGATGCGCCGTGCGTCATCTGCACGGACAATGTCCCGCACAGCGGAAAAATGCTGTGCATCGGCAAGGGAGCTCCCGCCGAATTTTACCGTTTTGAGCATAGCTGGTTCGTTCCTTTATCTAAAAATATTCCAATCGAATCAAGCGAGCCCCGCTGCGAACGCGCTTCCGCCTACAGCAAGGCAATCCTGCACGAGCGCGTGCAGCGCGCTTACGGGCAAGGGCTTTGTGATGCAGGCGTTCCCTGCCGGCGTTTTGCCGAGCGGCCTCACGGCAAGCCCCACGGGCAGCGCCGCGGCTGTGCGCAGGTAATAGGCATGCCGGGCAGAGGAGGCGTCCGGGATGAAGGCGCCGTTGCAGCGGGCGAGGTCAAAGGCCGTTGTGCCCGCGGAAGTATCGATCAGATCCTGCATTACGGCGGAAGCCGTGGGGCTTTGCCCTGCGCCAAGACCGAAAAAGCTTTGGGCACCGAGGCCTGTGCAGCGGAAGGAAATGACGTTGCCCGTTCCGTTCACGCCCGCTTCGGGCGCATCTGCCGCAAAGAGCATCGGCTCCACATACGCGGCGACGCCCGCTTCCGTGCGCTCCGCTTTGCCGATGAGGCGGCAGGTAAGCCCAAGCTGCCGGAACAGAGCGACGTCAGCCGCAGTGATATGGCGTATACCGAGCGCAGGAACGGCGGCAGCGTCCGCCATTTGTGAAAACGCAGCGTCACAGGAAAGGGCGAGTTTTGCGCGCACGTCAAGGCCGTCGATGTCGGCGGTCGGGTCTGCTTCGGCATAGCCAAGGCGTTGCGCTTCGGCCAGCGTTTCGGCGAAATCTGCGCCGCCCTGCTGCATGGCGGTCAGAATGAAATTCGTGGTTCCGTTCATGATGCCGCCGAGGGATTCAACCGAATCCACCCGCGCAACGCGCAGCAGGTTCGTAAGCCAAGGGATGCCGCCGCCCACGGCTGCGGAGAACGCAAGATGCGCCCCGTTTTCGCGTGCAAGGGAAATGAGCTCCGCATAGTGCAGCGAGAGCATGAGCTTGTTGGCAGTAACGACGTTTTTCTTCGCCCGAAGCGCAGCCTTCACATAAGAAAGCGCGGGCTCCTCCCCGCCCATGACTTCAACCACGGTTTCGATGGAAGGGTCGGAAACGATTTCGTTAAAATCGCGCGTGGCGATGGCGCGGATGGCTTCGATATCGCGCCGGACAAGCACGCGCGCGATTGTAACGCCATGCTCCGGTCGGGCCTTTGTGAGCGTATGGACGCCGCTTCCCACAACGCCATACCCTAAAAGTGCGGTCTTCATTTCCCAAAGGTTCCTTTCAAATTTCTATAAAATCATGTGTTTTCATATAAAAAACACTTGTTTTTCTGCTGCGGACAATATATCATATCTCATGGGACGAATGCAAGCCCCAAAATGCGAGAAACCCGCGAAACATGATTTTTCAATTTTTGATCATAGAAAGGAAGACCCAAACCATGCAGTACCTGAGCACCCGTTCCCACGATGAAAAAGCCACCTCCGCGGAAGCCGTTCTGCGCGGCCTTGCGCCGGACGGCGGCCTTTATGTGTCGGAGGCGATCCCCGCGGCCGGGCTTTCGGAGGAAGCGCTGCTTTCGCTTGACCAATACGCGCTTACGGCGCATATCCTGAAAAAGCTTTTGTCGGATCTGCCTGCTGCGGCTGTGGAAGCCGCAGTGCGGGATGGATATTCCGGAAAATTCGAAACCGAGGACCTGACGCCCACCGTCCCCGTTGCGGGTGCGCATGTGCTTGAATTGTACCACGGCCCGACGAGCGCCTTTAAGGACATGGCGCTTTGCCTGCTGCCACGCCTGATTGCGGCCTCAAGCCAGGCGTGCGGCGTGAAGGAAGACGTGCTCGTGCTGACTGCGACGAGCGGAGACACGGGAAAAGCCGCGCTTGCAGGCTTTGCGGATGCGCCGCATACGCGCGTGATGGTGTTTTACCCGGAAGGCGGCGTGAGCGAGGTGCAGCGCGCGCAGATGGTGACACAGGAGGGGAAGAACGTTTGCGTTTGCGCGGTGCGGGGAAATTTTGACGATGCACAACGCGGCGTAAAGGATGTCTTTGCGCGGTTTGCGGGGAAAAACGTGCGCCTTTCAAGCGCCAATTCCATCAATATCGGCCGGCTCGCGCCGCAGGTGGCGTATTATTTCAAGGCGTATGCGGATCTTCGCCGTGCGGGAATTGTGCAGTCCGGCGCTCCGGCGGATTTCGTGGTGCCGACGGGGAACTTTGGGAACATCCTTGCGGGGTATATTGCAAAGCGCATGGGTCTGCCGGTGGGGACGCTCGTTTGCGCTTCCAACGAAAACGATGTGCTGACTGAGTTCCTGCAAACCGGCGTGTATGACCGCAGGCGTACATTCCACAAAACCGCTTCCCCCTCAATGGATATTCTTGTTTCCAGCAATCTGGAGCGGCTTTTGTATTTTGCTTCCGATGGAAATGCGCCGCTTGTGGCGGAACTGATGCGGCAGCTTGCGGAAACGGGTATGTACCGCGTGCCGGAGGCGCTGCTTGCGCGCATCCAGGGCGAATTTGCCTGCGGAAAAGCGGATGATACGGCCGCGTTTGATGCGATCCGCCGCATTTGGGAAAGCGAAGGGTATCTGATGGATCCCCACACCGCCGTGGCCTGGCGCGTTTATGAGGCGTACCGCGCATCCGGGCGGTGCAAAAATCCGGCCGTCGTGCTTTCCACGGCCTCGCCCTATAAGTTTGCGCCTGCGATGCTGGAAGCGCTGGGAATCCCGGTTCCGGAGAACGGCTTTGACGCAATGGAACAACTGCACGGCGTAACAGGCGCTCCGGTCCCTGCGGCGTTGGCAGCGCTCCGGCAAAAGCCCGTGCTGCACCGGGATGTGATCGACCCATGCGGGATGCCTGCTTATGTTGAACAAAAGGCGGACCAGGCGCAATGGGCAAAATAAACCGCTGCGCCCGGCACAAAAATTGACCGATAAGGAGAAACCATGAAAAGCGATTACCTCATCGTCCACAAAAAGGTTCTGCCGGATTATTTTGAAAAGGTCGTGGAAGCGCGGGAAATGCTCCGGCGCGGCACGATCCGCGAGGTGAGCGAGGCGGCGCGCACGGTGGGCATTTCACGCAGCACATATTACAAATACAAGGACTATGTGTTTATGCCATCGGAGGGGAACGCCTGCAAAAAGGCGGTCGTCTCGCTGATTCTGAGCCATGAAAAGGGCATCCTGAGCCGCGTGCTGAACATGATGAGCGCGCTTGGCGCGAATATCCTTACCATCATGCAAAACCCGCCCATCGGGGACAGGGCAAGCGTGGTGATTTCCATGGATATTACGAGCCTTGAAACAAGCGTGAACGGTGTGCTGGAGATGCTGACCGCTGCCGAAGGCGTGGAAAAAGCGGGCCTGCTTGACATTGAATAATCGCGCGCGCGGTTGACAAAGCGCCCACGAAACCGTATTATTACAAGATAGCCCAAACGAATGCCGTTTGGGAAAGCCTTGGAAAACGGTGAGGGACCCGTGGAAAGAAAACTTGTTACGGTCAAGGTAGGCACAAGCTCCCTGACCCATGCGGACGGGAGCATCAGCCCCGAAAAGATCGAATACATCGTAGCGGAGATCGCGGCGCTTCGGGATGCCGGGCACACGGTCATTTTAGTGACCTCCGGCGCCGTGGCGGCGGGCTTTGGGCGCATCGGCTATGCAAAGCGGCCCACGAGCATCCCCGCAAAGCAGGCGGCTGCGGCCGTGGGGCAGGGGCTTCTGCTTGAAGAATACGCCCGGTTTTTTGCCGCGCGCGGCATTGTGAGTGCGCAGATCCTGCTGACACGGGATGATTTCCGAGACCGCAGGCGGTATAAAAACGCATTTAACGCGCTTGAGATTATCCTGCAGCGCGGCGCTGTGCCCATCATTAACGAAAACGATACCGTTTCCATCGATGAGCTGCGCTTGGGAGACAACGATACGCTCAGCGCGCAGGTAGCCGCAATGATGCATGCGGGCCTGCTCGTGCTCCTGACGGATATGGATGGCCTTTACACCGCGGACCCGCGCACGGACGAAACCGCAAAGCGCATCGAGCGCGTCGCGCACCTTACGCCGGAGATTCTGGCGCTTGGCGGGAACGCCGGCACCAGTAACGGCACTGGCGGCATGGCCACGAAGCTTTCTGCGGCAAAGCTTGCCACAGCGGCGGGCGTTCCGGTTGTCATTTGCAGAACCGAGAATGCGGGAGCACTGCTGCGCGCGGCGGCGGGAGAGCCTGTGGGTACATACTTCGCCGCAAGCGAAACAGGCATGCGCACGCGCCAGCAATGGATGGCCTTTTACGCGCAGACGCGCGGCAACCTGTATATCGACGCGGGAGCGGAGGAAGCGCTCACCCGCCATGGAAAGAGTCTCCTGCCCTCGGGCATCGCGGCGGCGGAAGGGGATTTCCGCGCGGGTGACATCGTGCGCGTGTTCCGGCAGGGCACAAACGTGCTGCTTGGGCGCGGCGAAGTAAATTTTGACAAAGAGGAACTCCTGCGGCGCATGGAAGCCGCGGAGGGCCATGGGAAAAACGCTGTGGCCATCCACAGGGATAATTGGGTAGAAGAGGTATAACGTATGAAAGACCTTCGGGAAACGGCGCTTGCCGTAAAAGCCGCTTCGGCGGAACTGGGGCTCCTCGGCACGGAGAAGCGCAACGCAGCGCTTGCCGCGATTGCGGATGCACTCATGGCGCACGAGGCGGACATCCTTGCCGCGAACGAGCTGGATCTTGCCGATGGCCGTGCGAACGGCATGCGCGAATCCATGCTTGACCGCCTTGCGCTTACGCATGCGCGCGTTGAAGGCATGGCGGAAGGCGTGCGGCAGCTGATTGCGCTGCCGGATCCGGTTGGCGAGGTCGTTGAGGAGTTTGCGCGGCCAAACGGGCTTCGGATCCGCAAAGTGCGCGTGCCGCTCGGCGTAATCGGCATGATCTATGAAGCGCGGCCGAACGTAACGGTGGATACGGCGGCGATTGCGCTCAAAACGGGCAACGGCATCCTGCTGCGCGGAAGCGCATCGGCGCTGCGTTCCAACATGGCGCTTGCCGGCGCCATGCGCGGCGCGCTCAAAGGCGCAGGTGTGCCGGAAAATGCGCTTGCCGTTGTGGAGGATACCGCGCATGAAAGCGTGGACCGCATGCTGCGCATGAACGACTGTGTGGATGTTATCATCCCGCGCGGCGGCGCGGGGCTGATCCGCCGCGTGTTGGAAACGGCGACAGTGCCTGTGCTGGAAACCGGCGTTGGCAACTGCCATGTCTATCTGGATGAAAGCGCGCATTACGACATGGCGGAGGCCATTGTGGTGAATGCGAAAACGCAGCGCCCGTCCGTGTGCAACGCAATGGAGACGCTTCTTGTGCATTCCGTTTGGGCAACGGCGCATCTTGCAAAGCTCCTCGCAAAACTGCACATGCTTGGCGTAACGATCCATGGCGATGCGCAGGTGCGCGCGGTGGACAAGCTTGCGCTTCCCGCCGGGGAAGAGGATTGGGCCAACGAATACCTTGCGCCCGAGCTTGCCGTGAAGGTTGTGGATTCGCTGGAGGAAGCGATGGCGCATATCGCGCGCTATGGCACAAAGCACACGGAGGCGATTGTCACCGAGGATGTGGAAAATGCGCGCATCTTTTTGCACACTGTAGATGCGGCAGCGGTAAATTACAATGCTTCCACGCGCTTTACGGATGGGTTTGAGTTTGGCTTTGGCGCGGAAATGGGCATCAGCACGCAAAAACTGCATGCGCGCGGCCCGCTTGGCCTTAAGGAAATGACTTCCTATAAATATATGGTGTTTGGCAACGGTCAGGTGCGGGCATAGAAAGGAACGGAACATGAAACTTGCTTTTTTGGGCGCCGGCAATATGGCGGGCGCAATGATCCAGAGCATTCTTGCGGCGGACGTGCTCAAGGGAGACGAGATCCTTCTGGTGAACGCGCGCAACCCCGCGCACGGAAAAGAGACTGCGGCCCGGCTGGGGATCACGGCGGCGGAGCCTGCGGCGCTGCGCACGGCGGATGCGATTGTGTTTGCAATGAAGCCGCAGGACTTTTCTGCGGCGGCCGCGATGTATCGGTCGTATCTTGAAAACCAGCTTGTGCTTTCGATCATGGCGGGAATTAGCTTCAAGAAGCTGGAAAAGGAGCTTGGCGCATTGCCGTTCATCCGGGTAATGCCGAACATGGGCGTGAGCGTGCGCCGCGGCGTTACGGGATATGCAATCGGCGCGCGCGTAACACAGCGGCAGGCTGAGTTTGCGCATGCGCTGCTTGCGGCGGG
>ENA-OZLL01000002-OZLL01000002.1-human-gut-metagenome-genome-assembly--contig:-NODE-2-length-61374-cov-7.444691_pt1 | contig 61374 bp, 39 predicted proteins | sample MGYA00244836_ERZ653784 | MGnify/ENA primary metagenome ERZ653784 (study PRJEB26926, sample SAMN06164584) | human gut metagenome | biome: ENVO:00009003; feature: ENVO:2100002; material: ENVO:00002003... | reverse complement strand
TTTTTCTTCTGTGCCTTTGTTTTAGAGAAAACGTAGAATAAGGTAATATTAAACGAGGTTTCGATTTCCAAATCGTTACCTCGTTTCTTTTGCTTTGTTATTCATAGAAAGGTGATTTTCAGTTTCTTACATTGCTGTTCATCTTGGCTTGCGACTCTGCTCAAATTATTTTTGTAACCCTAAAAAGTAGAGTTTATGCGCAGCACATTCAAGGTTCTGTTCTCCCTAAAAAGGAACAAGGAGAAAGATCGGAAAGTCGTGCCGGTCATGGGCCGCATCTCGGTCAACGGCAGCATCGCCCAATTCTGCGCAAAGCTCTCCGTTCCGGAGACGCTTTGGGAGGTCCGCGGCGGCCACGCCAAGGGTCATAGCCTCGAAGCCGACCGCATCAACCGCCATCTGGACAATATCCGCCCCCAGATCGGCAGGCATTATCAGGATATTTGCGACTATGAGTCGTATGTTACGGCTGAGAAGGTCAAAGATACGATTCATACCACGGAGCTAGATACGGACTATGCCCGCAGCGTGGAGCTGTTACGGAAACGTAAATATGCCAAAGCGCTCTATATTCTCAACGATTACAACGACCGCAATACGGTCGTGGCGCATCTGTCGATGGATCACAACGAACAGGCATTGGAACTTGTTGGCCGCAATGCCGAAGGGTGCCGTGACGGAGTATCCGCGGGCCATTGCCTGCTCGCGGCTGGGACGCAAGGAAGAGGGTCGCCGCCATTTTCTCGAAGCATGCCGCTTGGACGGGCGCATGGAGTATCACGGAAATCTTGCCCCGGAGATTGCTGAACTTTTGAAGATGTAGAAATGGGACTGTCCGATTTTTATAGCCTGAAGTCGTCATTCTCGCAGATAAACGGGGAACTGCCTGCGACTTATCGAATACGATCGTCTGCGGGGACTGCTGCGACGTACTGTGGCGGATTCCCGACAACTGCGTGGACATGATTGTCACCTCGCCGCCGTACAATTTCGGGATGGAATACAATCGCTGTTGCGATATTTCACCGGAATGAAGAACGTTTTGAACGAATGTATTCGCGTGCTGAAATGGAGCGGACGCATGGCACTCAACATCCAGCCGTTCTTTTCCGGGCAGTTCCCGACGCATCACATCCACTCACATTACCGGCTCCGGAGGGGATGGGAAAGCTGAGATACTCTGAGACAAGCGCAATTACAACTGCCGCTATTGCGCATGGGGGGGCGACTTTGATAGTTACAAATTAAACAGGAAATCAAACATATGGCCTTTGCATCCTCGCTTTAATCTGGGGCATGCTCATCGCGGCGCTTTTCGCGGTTTGCAACATCTATCAAAAAGGAGAGATAGAAATTATCCGATGCTCGATAATTGACGCCGACACCATCGAAATACCGGATTGGACGCCAATCGAATAACACGGAAAAAGAGGCTGTCTAACAAATTCTAGACAACCCCTTTTTTCGTCTTCCGGAATTGTGTCAGTCGTCGGTATCGCTGCGGAACGGGGCTACGGGGAGTCCGGCCGTATCGAAGAGATTGCCAATGGCGCCGTCGCTGAAACAGTAGCGCACGGCTGTCGGACGGGCTACCTGCTTGCTCCATACGACGAGCCGGTTGCTTTTGTCGTCGATGATTCCCTGCGCCGGGACGAACTTCATGGAGGCGTCGCACACCTCCAATCCTCGGATGGCGCCGTCCTTGCAGACGATGCCCCCTTCGGCGTTGTCGAACGAAACGTAAACCTGCGATTTCCTGAATTCCGCTTGCCGGAAGGTCGGGCTTTTGTATTTCCGGCCGCTCTTGCCATAAACCTCGGCGAGGGCGAAACCGGCCAGCCGGTCGCCGACACCTTGCTTATAGCGGGGATGGATGTTCGTTACGTCGTCCACCAGATCGGAGATGACCGCCATGCCCGTCAACGGGACCGTCGCGGCGACACGGGCCTGCTGTTCGCGGACCACGGCGCCCGCCGTACCTCCCTCGGTACGGGCGTGCGGAGCTATCTGCACGAAATAGAAGGGCAGCGTCCGGCGGAATACTTTGCGCCACGCCTCGATCATCATCGAAAATTCATCGCCGTAGAGTGCGGCGTTCGTTTTGTTGGACTCGCCCTGATACCAGATGGCTCCGGCGAAGGTCGTGTGGCGCAACGGGTGGATCATGGCGTTGTAGAGCGAGCCGATCTGCCAGAATCTGCTCTTCGGCTGTTCTTTCCATGAGGCGACCATCTGCGGGTTTTTGTCCATGACGTTGGCGGGGGTCCATACTTCGACGGGAGTTCCGCCCCACGAGGAGTTGACCAGTCCGACCGGCTGCCGAAGTTCGTCAGCGAGGCGTTTGCCGAAGAAATAACCTACAGCGCTGAAATAGAGGGCGCTTTTGGAATTACACACCAGCCAGCGACCTTCGCAGTCGTCCTGCGGATACGGGGAGCTGTTCTTCGTGACGGTGAAAAGGCGGATCTGGGGATTCATAGGGCTTTCGAGTTCCTTCTTCATGTCCGCGATGCCGTTGGCCGCGCTCCAATTCATGTTCGACTGTCCGCTGCAAAGCCATACTTGGCCGATGAGGATGTCGTCGACTTTCCGGACCGCCTTTTTATTGGTGGCGAAGGTGATCGAACGGGGCTCTGCCGAAGCGGCGGGGGTGATCAGCTCGACGCTCCAAGCCGTGTCGTATCCCACTTTGACCGTCACGGCTTCACCCCACGAAGGGCTGACCGTCAGCGTGGTGTTGGGGTCGGCCCAGCCGTGCAGTTTGACGGTGGCCTTTTCTTGAAGGACCATGTGGTCGCCGATGACGGCCGGCAGCCGGAGGAACGGTTGTGCCGCTACGGAAAGAGCGCTCAGCAGGAAGATTCCTGCAAGCAGAAGCGTTTTTCGGATGTTGCAAATCATAATAATTGTAGAAAAGGGACCGGAAGCTGTTACTGCATATCCCAGCTAAACGATTTCGGCCTTATGACCGTTTGCTGCCATCGGTGGGAGAAACCGTCGCATACCGATATTTCGATCATCGTATCAGGCCCGGAGGTAACCACCCGGAACAAGTGTTCGGTAAGGGCGGGTGAAAAAGCGTTCCCTGAGACGGGTACCGCCCCTTCGGAAATATGCCGGTAAAGCGGGTCATACTCCCGACAGCGCTCCACGCGCAGTTTCTTGCCATTTTCCCGCACCTCGATTTTCCAGTCGGGATCGTAATTGTAGACGTTGATCCAGACTTCATTGGCTCCCGGCTTTCCGCCATATTGTGTCGGTACGGTGTTCATGTCATATGCAATGAACTGACAACTGTCTACGGGTCTCCCGAGCGCCTTGTAACACCACTCGATTCGTTTTCCGTCTATGCGGTAGATCGCATAACCTCCCGGCGTACCGTCCTTGGCCATGTGGCGGCGGCCTTCACCGTCGAGTTTCCACGAAGAGGCGGCTACGGCGATGTTGTTGTGCTCGGTCAGGTGCTTCGACCATACATAATGCCGGTTCACGTGCGTATGACCGGTCAGGAAGCAGACTCTCCGGAAACCGTCGAACTTTTCCAGCAGCCGTTCGGCCGCACCCGCTTCGGTAAATTTCGTCGTCAGTTTCGGCTCTCCGTTTTCGAGGGAGGTGCATCCCAGCAGCGGGGCATGCATACATACCACCACGGGGGTCGATTTCTTTACATGACGCAGGTCCTGCTCCAACCATCCGAGTTGCGTTTCGTCGACGCAGACCCTGAAGTCCCAGCGGGTTTTTGCGCCGATTTTCCGGGGACCCAGATAGACGATGTTATCGAGCATCACGTAATGTACACATCCTAGGTTGAAGGAGTAATAGTTCGGTCCGACGACCCGGCGATAGGTTTTGACCGCCACGGAATCCCATGTCTCGGGTGTGTGTGCCTTTGGGATCGTTGTCGTGGTTGCCCATCGCATGAAAAATGGGGAGCGAAGGAATGCGTTCCATCTCTTTCAGATATTCGGGAAGTCCGAAATTGTTGCGATACCAGCGCGAATCGGTCGTCATGTCTCCCAATGTGAGGGCATACGTTTTTCCCGAAGTCGTTCGCAATGTTTCGCGGAAATCCGGAACGAACTTTTCCCGGAACTGGCGGATATCCTGCTGAGCCGGCGTATTCGTGAGATGAATATCGTTCAGAACGAAAAGCGTATAACGGTCGTTGTCGCTTTTTATCAGCCGGAAATCAGCCGTGTCTACAGCCGTACCCGCCAGCGGAACGAAATGGCGCGGGATCACTCCATCCGCTTCCACTTCATACCCCGAAGGTATCGATAAGAAGACATATCCGCACTGTTTGGAAGATCGGAGTCCGTATGTGCCGTCGGCTCCGGTAAGGACTACCTGTTCACCGTCCGAAACGACAGCTCCTGCGATCCCCTTTCCGTCGCAGGACACTTTTCCCACGACATTGTAATTATGCGCTCCTACGACGCCGGTCGCCAGCAGAAAGCCGGCGGCCAATCCTGTCTGCCAAAGACGGGAGATGATTTTACATATCATTTTCATCGTTTCAATGGTTCATATCAGAAGGTTGTCCGGGCGGTCTCCGACTGAGAGTTGCCGCCCGAAATCAACCTTCTCCCGTTTATTGCATATTCCACGTAAATGCTTTCGGTCGCACGACCGTTTGTTTCCACGTATTTCCGAAGCCGTCCAAGACTTCGACCTCTACTTCGCCGTTTGCTGACGAGGCCGTCGCACAGAACATGTGCGGGACACCCGTTCCCGGAGCGAATGCGCTGCTCAGCGACATGCCCTCGGCAACCAATGAATAGAGCGGATCAGCGCGCCAGCATTGCCGGACGGGAATTTCCGTTCCGTTTTCGCGTACTCGGACTGTCCATGCGGGGTCCCAGTTGTAAACGTTGATCAGCAGTTCGTTACTGCCCGACGCACCGCCATAGGCCGCGGGTACTGTGTTGAGGTCGTAAACGATGAACTGACACTCGTCTATTTCGCGGCCCAATGCCTTATATTGTCGCTCGATATTTTTCCCGTCGAATGTATAGATCATATATCCGCCGGGCGTTCCGTCCTTGCTCAGATGGCGTTTCTCAGGACCGTAAATCTGCCATGACGAGGCTGCTGCCGCAATGTTGTTCTGTTCGGTAACGCGGTCCGAATAGCGGCAGAAATAGTTCGTGTGGGTGTGTCCCGAGATAATGTGTATACGCTCGAACTTGCTGAATTTTTCCAGCAGCCAATCCACTTGGTCCGGATTCGAGAATCCTTTGCCCATTTGCAGCACACCGTCGGCCATACCCGTATAGCGGAACAGCGGGGCATGGGTCAACACTACGATCGGCGTCGATGCATCGATATAGGAGAGATCGCGTTCCAGCCATGCCAGTTGTACGTCTTCGACGTAAGTATTGTAGGTATTGACTCCTGTATAGACAATGTCGTCCAGCACGACGAAATGGAACTGTCCGAGGTTGAACGAATAATAGTTGGGCCCGATCACCCGGCGGTAGGTTTCCACGGCCAAAGCATCCCAAAGTTCGGAGGAACCCACACAGCGGATGTCGTTGTCGTGGTTGCCCATAACGTGCCAGATCGGAATCGCACCGGGAACGGCCCGCATCTCTTCCAGATATTCGGGCAGCGCGAAATTGTTATTATACCAGCGTGTATCGGTCGTCATGTCTCCTAGGACGGTCGTATAGACTTTCCCCGGCGTCTTGGCCAGCATCGCAGCATAATCAGGCACGAAATCATTCCGGAACCGCTGTATGTCTGCGGTTGAAACGGTGTTTGTCAGATGGATGTCGTTCATTACGAAAAGCGTGAACCGTTCGTTATCCGTCCGGACGAGTTCGAAATCGGCTACATCTTCCTCGCTTCCGTCCAGCCGTACGAAAGTGCGCGGTATCAATCCGTCCGACGAAACATCGTAACCGCTCGGTACGGAGATGAAGACATATCCGGTCCGCTTCCATGAGTTGAGCAGGTATTGTCCGTTCTCGTCGGTGGTCGTAGTCAGCTCGCCGTCCGATACGACGACATCCTTTACGGGCGCTCCTCCGCAGCTCACTGTACCGCGTACCGTAGTAGCCGCCAATGGTTCCTCGGGGACGTTGTAAATGATCTTGCGGGCAATGGGAATGGCACTGGCGAAAGTGGACACCGCCGGAATCTCGACGGGATGACCCGCATAGGCGCGTTTCATGTAAATAGACAGCTTCACTTCCTGATCCGTGGTCGCATATTTCATCTCACGGTCCTGATGCAACGTATTGGGCACAACCGCCCATCCTTCGGGTTTGGCCGAGGCGGGAGCGATGATGTAGACCAGCCCGTCCATCTGCGTGGTGATTGTTCCGCCGTTGTTGGCGCGACCGTTGCTGGTCAGCATTTCGAATCCGTTGAAATAATCCGGGATATTGGTCACCTTGTAGGCTCGGTTGGTGATGATTTTAGCCCCTTCGGAAAGTAATTGTTTCCGATATCCCTCGGCGTCGCTGACAACGATAGTTTCAGCGAGCGAATCGGACTGCTCTTCCGTTTCATCGTGACAGGCGGTGAACAACGGCAGCGCAAACAGCGCCAGAAGCAATATTTTCAGGTTCCTGTTCATAATTGGTCTTTTATTGTTTCGTTTCTATTCCGTTTAAGGATTGACCGTTACGGTAAACTGCCGGACAATTTCCGTTTCGCCCGTCAGCGTTCGGTTCCGTGCAGCGAATGTCGCCTCGTATATGCCCGGTTCGGTGAAGACGTAGTCGAATTCCTGCGGCATAACGTCGCCCGAAGTCTTCACCCGTTCGGGTTTGTCGGGACCGAAATTCCGCATCGTGCGCTCCAGCGGGTTCGTTACGGCATAGGCGTTGCGGTCGCCGGTCGGATTGTTCGCACACCAGAAACGCCATGGATAGACCGTAACGCCTCCGTGTGTGAATGTATTGCCCCAGTCGGACGGTGTCGCATCGGTGGCATAGGAAGCGCCGTTGACGATATGAATTTCAGATTCGGTCTGCTGCAATATCCCGGTCCGGGTGTCTCCTTCCTGTCTGAAAGCCTGTATGTCGGTGAACCAAACACCGGTACGGCTGTTCTTCAGACCAGCATCGTATTTGTCGATGTGGTAGAAGAAGGCCACATGAAGCGTTTCGGATTCCCCGTAGTACGAGGACAGGTTCACTTCGCCCGAAGCGGTCATTCGCCCCTCTTCCGTGTAACGGTCTGCAGTCGTTGGACCGTTGTTAGCTGTCCAGATTTTTGTTGGAAGCGTGAAACGGGCCGTCACATCCGTCCATGTGGCTGTTTGAATATGCTCTTCTGTATACGTGCCGTCGAAGTCGGTCGAAACTTTCACCGTTACGGGATGAATCTGCTTACCTCCCTGTAACTGTGAACGGAACGAGAAGAGGATGTCGGAGTAAGACAGGCGGTCTTTCTTGGCATATTCCCACTGGTGGAACATCTCGCCCGAGAAGAAATCGATGCTTTCAGCCTCTCCTTCGAGTATGAAACGAATCGGCTCCCCTACCCGGCACTCGACTGCGGCAGCGGATACGTCGAACGGATCTGCTGCAGTGAAATCATCCATGCTCAGCGTGGCATCTTGACGATAATTCCGGTTCGATTTGAAATCGACCTCCGGAAGTTCGAGCGTGCATACCGAATTGTCGATCGCCGTCACCTGCAGCTTCAGTTTACCGGCCGTATGCCGGCCCGGCGCCACCATGAGCCAGAAACTGCCGTATTCGCTCCGGCTCACGACAGGCTGCTGCGAGAAAGTCAGTACGACCTCGCGGCTCTCCTCGACAGCCGTGACCGGAAGTACGGTGTAACCGCTCTCGATCGGGGCTGTCAAATCGACCGTACCGGCAGGTAACGTCAGGGCAGCCTCTTCGGAAACGAGCTTTATCTGCTGGATCGGCACGTCGATTGACGCGCCGGCCTCCATTTTGAGGCGAATTTCCACTATGGCAAAGAGGTTGTGGAAGGTAAACTCCACCGGTGAATTGTCCGACTCATCGAATACGCGTGAAATAGGAGCTGCCTTCATCGTGCAAAGAGCTGCCAGATGCTCCGTCGAACCGGCTGCGGTTTGTATCTGGTGCGTTGGAAGCGAAACGAACAAGGCATTCGGTTCACCATGGAACGTTTCGTCATAGGGATAGCAGGCATAGAACTCCTGCCTGCCGGGCTGCCATTCATAAATCCGGTCCAGCGACATCGGTGAGAACGAGCATCGCGCAGGCTCCTTGCGGTCGGGCGTTGCCAGATAGGGGTAGTTGTTACCCGATACCGCGCCGCGTCCGAAGATGCCGATTGCGTCATCCGAATTCCACGTAATATTGAGCTGTGTACCGTCGGCTTCGACGATTGCACGGCTCACGACCGCTCCCGGGGCGGCGAACCGCACGACCGCTTCCTGTCCTGCGAAAGCAAGGTCCGTATCCGCTTCCCGGCATCCCGAAGCGAGAGCGAGGAGCATTATCGCAAAAATATGTTTTTTCATAATTCCGTTATTTTTCAAAGGGTTCACCATTCTTCATAGGAGGGAGGTGCGATGCTGCCCCCGTCATCCACGACGGAAATCCTGAGTTCACGCAGTACCTCGCGCCGACCGTAAACATTCGAATTCGCGGCGACGAACGTGACAACGTATTCTCCCGCCCGATCGTAAGTATGGTGGAACGTGTGCATCGTGGGATCGGCTACTGCCTTGATGCCTACACCCCCGTCTGGGCCAAGGTTTACGTCTTCGGGACGGTGCAGCGCTCCGGAAACGGCCCACAACTGCATATCCGAAGCGGGCTTGTAATCCGTGCGGAGCATGATGCGGCTGTTATTGACGTCGGGTCCCTGCGTCTTGTTATTGGCGAGGTAGGCCGCATCGCCGAAGCATTGGAACCCGGCGTTTTTGAGATCGTAGAGTTTCGTCGTCCCCGCGGCGGTGATACCATTGACGTTGAAGTTCATGATATCCACCTGTGTACGACCGTTCGATCCGTTGTATTGGTTCACCTGATAATGGTACATCAGCCAGATCGGCGAACCGTCTTCCGGAAAGAGATCGTCGATATAAAGCGTCCCTGCCGGAACCGCCTGTTCCGTATCGGTCGGAAGGTCGAACCGGTCGGAAAGTTCCGTCCATGTCGCCTTGTTCACGCCCGTTTCGCTGTAGTCTCCGTCGAAATCGGTCGAATAAAAGATCCGGGCACACGATGGATTGGCATGGCCCTTTTGTCCGGCCTTTGTCTGTGTGACGAAAGAGAGGGTAACTTCAGCTTTTTCGATGCGGTCGTGGTCGCGGAAGTCGTAAGCATTGCCCGGTTCGCCCGAGTAGAAGATGATGAAATCGGGATTTCCCTCGAACGAGAAAACGACCGGTTCGCCGACTTTGAAGACCGTACCCGGGGTACTCGCAGTGAAATCGGGCGTTTCGACCTGCTCCTCCTCGTTGCAGCCTACCAGCCAGAGCAGGGATGCAGCGGCAAGCAAAGGTACTGCGATAAAGGTAAATTTATTGATAAGTTTCATGATTTGCGGATTTTTGAGATTACCAGCCCTTGTTCTGAACCAGATACGGATTGACGCTCAATTCATACGTCGGGATCGGCCACAATACGTCGCGACGCTGTACGTTGCCGTAGTAGAGACGTGCCGCCACGTAGTAGTTGGAGGTGTAGGCCTCGGGAACCGTCACGCGGACAGACTGCATCCGGTCGTAGAATTCGCCCCAGCGGATGATGTCGTCCTTGCGCAGCAACTCGTGTCCAAGCTCGCGGGCCCGCTCGTCCTTCACTGCTTCCAGTAGCGAGATACGGCCTTCTTCAGGCAGATCGACGCCCATTACAGGCGTATTTACATCGCGTCCGTAACCGCGGCGGCGTACGCGGTTGAGGTATTCGTAAGCTTGGGTCAACTCCCCTGCCTCGCTCGTTTCGTCTGCGGCGACCGCTTCGGCATACATCAGCAGCACGTCGGAATAACGCAGAATGGGGAAATTCGTCGATGTATTGGTCGTGCTCTTCGGTGTGAGGAGTTCATACTCGCGGCGGAATTTGCCGCAGAAGCGTATCCACATATTGTTGCTCGATATCGCCTTTTTCTCACCCTCGTCCGTGAACTCGTAATCGGCAATGGACCAGTCCCGCCGTTCATCGTCGTCTTCGAAAAGCTGGAAAAATAGGGCGTTGCGCGGATCGATCCGATGGAATATCCAATTTCGGGTTTGTCCGTATTGGTGAATTTGATGCCGTTGTTGCGGCCGACCTGTCCGGCGGTTGTCGTATAGGTTCCCACGTTGTTGCCATAGAACTCCACTTCGAAAATACTCTCCCGGATGTCGTATTTGTCCTGAATGTAGTTGATGAAGACCTGCTGGTAGGAGGGGTTCAGTGCATGGAATCCCGTATCGATGACCTTGGCGGCAAATTCTTTGGCCCGGACGTACATCCCCGGTTCGTTCACCGGATTGCCGGCCATATAGAGACACACGCGGGCCAGAATACCGTAGACTGCCGACTGACTGATCCGTCCGCCGCATTCCACTTCAGAAGCCGGTTTGACCAGTTTCGCAGCTGTCTCCATATCCTCGATGATCTTCAGGTAGACCATCCGCTGAGACGTCTGCGGAATCCGCACGTCGGCCAGCTTTCCCGAAGCGGGCGTATTGAGCACCAACGGCACGTCGCCGAAACGGGTCGTCAGCATGAAATGGTAATAGGCCCGCAGGAAAAGCGCCTGCCCGAAAATATTGTCGCGTTCGGTCTCATCCATTTCCGGTTTCCCGATATTTTCCATCAGACGGTTAGCCCGTCCGATGCCCACATAGAGTTCGCGCCAGTAGCTGCGGATTTTGCTGTCGGCCGGCGTCACATCGTAATAGCCGACCGTACCCTCGTCCACCGTATAGGCCTCGTAACCGATATCCGCAGACAGGCCCATGCGGCCCAGCATGGCGGCGCCGTAAAGCCCCGTTTGGGCCATTGTTGCATAGACGCCGTTAAGAGCTGCCTGGAGCTGCCCTTCGGTCGCATAATAGTCGTTCGGATCGATGAAATCCTGCGGTTCCGTATCCAGCAGGCTGCATGAGGCGGCTAGGAATGCCGACACGGAGAACAGTATGTATTTTATCATTTTCATATTCGAGAGATTAAGGAATTAAAAGACGATCTTCAAACCCGCCGTATAGATCCTGTTACGCGCATATGCCGAATAGTCATAACCGGGTGTCAGGGCCGAGTTGCGGGTCGACACTTCGGGATCGAGGCCTGAATAAGCGGTCCATGTCCAGAGATTCTGTCCCGAAACATAGACCTGAACCGATTCCATCCGTATCTTGGAGGACCATTTTTTGGGAAGCGTATAGCTTAGTTGCAGGGTCTTCAGCCGCAGGAACGAACCGTCTTCGATCGTGCGCGACGAGTAGATGCCGCGCGGACCCTGACCGCCGGGACGGTAATTGCGGCTGGAGGTGTTTTCGGGCGTCCAGTGGTCGACGTAGGAACGGAACTGATTGATGTTCTTGCCCGCATAATTGCCTTCGAAAATGATCCGGTTGGCATTCATGATGTCGTTGCCGTAGCACCATTGGAAGAAAACGTTAAGGTTCAGTCCTTTCCACGAGAAGTTATTGTTGAAACCACCCGAATGGATCGGAATCGCCCGTCCGATGACCACCATGTCCTGCTCGTTGACAACTCCGTCCCCATTTTGGTCTACGTATTTGATGTCACCCGGACGGATCGACTCGCGGGCATTGCCGTTCGTTGCGACGTTCTTTTTCAGTACCGAAGCGCCAGTAGCGTCGGTTTCAAAATCCTCATAACCGTAGACGCCGTCCCAGACGATGCCGTAGAAAGCAGCCATCGGACCGCCCACGCGCGCGATGTAGAGTGGCGTAGAGTTGAAATCGGTGGTGAAGGCCACTGTCGAAAGCAGACTCTCCTGCTCCTCGGCCAGTGCCATGACGCGGTTGCGGTTGAAACTGATATTGAAATCACTCGTCCACTTAAAGTTCCGACTGTCGATGTTGACCGTGCTCAAAGACAGTTCCAGACCGTCGTTGCGCACCCGTCCGACATTCTTGTAAACCGACGAGAAACCACTTGTAAAAGGCAGGTTAGCATTCAACAGCAGATCGCGGGTGGTTTTGCGGTAAAGGTCGACCGTGAAATTGACGCGGTTATGAAACAGCGTCAGGTCGCAACCGATGTCGATCTGCTCGGTGCTCTCCCACGTCAGGTCGCGGTTGCCCAGATTATTCGGCACTACGGCATCCGATGGCGTGCCGTTATTGAACGAATAGTAGTCCGAGAGGGTAAGCGAGGGATAGGTTGCAAAATCTCCGATGCGGTTATTACCTGTAACACCATAACTTACCCGCAGTTTCGCATCGTTCACGAACCGCAGTTTCTGCATGAATTTCTCTTGTCCCAGCCGCCATGCGAAAGCCCCAGAGGGGAAGATGCCCCATCGGTTTCCCGGCGTAAATTTCGAAGAGCCGTCGGCGCGAAACGAAGCCGTGAAGATATAACGCGAGCGGTAACTGTAATTCACGCGGCCTAACCATGACATGAGCACATTTTCCGAGAGCGTGGCCGTTGCAGCATAGGGAATACCGTCGTCCATGCCGCTCAGTCCGAGGAATTCGTTGGGAATATGCGAGGTGTCGAATCCGTAGACCGACGATACGGTACCTTGCATCGTATATCCGGCCGTGATGTCGAACCGGTGCCGGTTGGCGAACTCACGGCGGTAGACCAGCGTATTTTCATTCATCCAGTCGTCCAGCGTGCGTTGGCTGAACGAGGCGTTGACGCCCTTGTTGTTGCCTGCACGAGGGAACCCCTGATAGGTCAGCGAATTATTGAATTCCTCCTGTCGGATCGACTTGCGCCCGTAACCGGCTCGTACCGTCAGTTTGAGTCCTTTGAGGATGGTCCATTCCAGTTTCGCGTTCGAAAGGAACGTCGTGACCTTCTTCGAGGTATTTTCGGCCTTATTCGAGATGATCGGGTTCATTACGCTGGTGTCGTTCTCGTCGTCGAACAGGTTCTCGCTGTCCTCGGTGTTGAGCAGTACGGGACGGTAAGCCCACGTACGGTACATCAGGTATGATGCATAGGCATTCGCCGAGGCGAGCGAACGCGAGGTGGTCTGTCCGTAAGTTTTGTCGTGAGTATAGTTGGCATTGAGGCTCAGGCGTACTTTCTTGCCCAGATTCTGGTCGAGTGAGAACCGCCCCTGATACTTCCGATAACCGGAATTGTCGATCACACCCTGCTGATCCACCACAGCTCCCGACACGACGTAGCGAGTCTGCTTGTTACCGCCCGAAACCGAAATATTGTGGGTGTGCATGAGCGCATTGCGAAACAAACGGTCCTGCCAGTCGATTCCCGCATGGGTGCGGTAATAATCGAGTGTCCGACCCGGTTTGGTCAGGTAACGGTCGAGATTCGCGGGTGACCGTTCAATCTGGTATACGACGAATTCGTAAGGCGTCATCAGTTCCATGCGTTTGGTCACCTCCTGCACGCCTACTGTACCGCTGTAAGAAACCTTCGGTTTGCCGATCTCGCCTTTTTTCGTTTCGATGATGATGACGCCGTTGGCTCCGCGCGAACCGTAGATTGCTGTTGCAGAGGCGTCTTTGAGTACCGTCAGCGAAGCAATGTCCGCCGTATTGACCGCTGCGCTCGAAAAATCCTCGATCGGGAACCCGTCGATGACGTAGAGTGGAGAATTGCTCTGCGTGAGCGAGTTGGCGCCCCGGATGACGATATCCATCTCCGAACCGGGTTGTCCGTCCGAAGAGGTGACCGAAACGCCAGCAAGCCGGCCTTGGAGCGCCTGATCGAACGAAGCTACAGGAGCTTTGATGATATCATCCATCTTCACGCGGCCCAGTGTTCCCGTGACATCGACAAGCCGCTGGTTGCCGTAACCGATTTCCACGACGACGTTTTCGATCATCTTCGAGTCCTCTTTCAGCGTCACTTTGAGATGTGTCTGTTTGCCGACGGGAATCTCCTGCGTAACGTATCCCAGCATGGTAATCACGAGTTTCTGGTTCGCGGCGGCATTGATCGTGAATTTACCGTCGGCCCCGGTCGTAGTACCTTTGTTCGTACCCTGTACGAGCACGGCGACACCAGCCATCGGATGCTCTCTGTCGTCGCGTATCTCTCCCGTGATCTTCGCCGCAGGGGTATTCTGTGCCGAGAGCGGAGACACACTGCCGCCCAAAAGCAACAGGATGCAGACGAATAATCCGTCAAGTAATAGTTTTTTCATATTCCGGATTCATTTAGGTTAAGCTTTTCAACGGTAGACGGGTCCGTAGTTGTTGCAGGCCCGGAAATCGGATCCTTCGGGGTCGGAGCCGAAGGCGGCCCAGACCGAAGGACGGAAGATCTTCTCCTCGTCGACGTTGTGCATGCAGACCGGAATGCGGAGCATCGCGGCGAGCGTGATGAGGTCGGCTCCGACGTGGCCGTAAGTGATGGCACCGTGGTTGGCGCCCCAGTTGTTCATCACGTTGTAGACGTTTTTGAAAGCTCCCTTGCCCGTCAGCCGGGGTGCGAAATAGGTCGTGGGCCACGAGGGGTCGGTGCGTTTGTCGATGTGCGCGAAGATCGCACGGTCGACGTTCACGGCCCATCCTTCCGCGATTTGCAGAACCGGTCCCTGCCCTTTTATCAAGTTCAGGCGGCACATCGTGACCGGCATGTCACCGCGCGTGAAGAACTTAGACGAGAAACCGCCGCCGCGCATGTACTCGCGGCCGGCCGGATGCCAAGTCGTCGCTTCGAGACACCGCTCGGCCTCCTGTTCGGTGATCTCCCAGAAGGGTTTCATCACGGGGTTGCCCTCGGCATCGGACATCGCACCCGAGGCATCCAGCGTGCTGCTTCCTGAGTTGATGAGGTGAATGATGCCGTTCGCGGCCTTGCCCGTCAGTTTCCTGCCTGTGGCGCGCTCTACGGCCTCAGGGCTCCAATAGGAGCGGACGTCGGAAAAGAGCTGCGCTTGGTTGGTCAACAGGTGCATGAAGAGCATCGAAACGCCGTTCAACGTGTCGTTCTCGGTGGCGAAGGTGTAGGCTTCGCGGATGCCGTTCCAGTCGAACGACGTGTTGAGGATGGCTTCCGAGAAGTCGCCGTCGGGACGAAAGTCGGTCCACTGTCGCTGGCCTTGGAACCCGCCAGCGATGGCGTTGTGTCCGGCGGCCTCCTCTTCGAAGCCCATTTCGGCGAGTTTCGGATTGCCGACCATCAGGTCGCGGAAGATCATCGTCATCTTGACCACATACTCCCAGACCTCGTCTTTCTTTTCGCGCGAATAGCGGAGGTGTTCCGGGTTGAGGTCCTCGCCTTCGTGCGTCTTGCAGTGTTTTTCGACCCAGGCCATGGCCCGTCCGAACTCCTCCTTATCATAGATGCCCAGTTCGATGCGGCGTGCAATCTCCGAGCAGTCCACGGCTTCGTTGCGCATGCCCAGATATTCTTGGAAGAAATCGGGATCGGGCATAGAACCGGCAATGCCCATGGACACGGAACCGATCGAAAGATAGGATTTGCCGCGCATCTCCATGACGGCGACGGCCGCGCGGCCGAAGCGCAGCAGCTTCTCTTCTACGTCGGGGGTGATGCTGTTGTCGTCCTGCTCCTGCACTTCGGAGCCGTAGATACCGAATGCGGGCAACCCCTTCTGGTTATGCCCGGCCAGCGCCGAGGCGAGATAGACGGCTCCCGGACGCTGGGTTTTGTTGAAGCCCCAGATGGCTTTGGGCATCAGCGGGTCCATATCGATGGTTTCGGAGCCGTAGCACCAGCAGGGCGTTACCGAGAGGACGGCCCCAACGTTGTTGTCGCGGAATTTGTCGGTCGCGGCGGCCGCTTCGGCCACGCCGCCGATCGTCGTGTCGGCGATGACACATTCGACAGGAGCGCCGTCGGCATAGCGCAGCTTCGCGGCGTAGAGTTTCGCGACGCTCAGGGCCATGCCCATCGTCATCTCTTCGAGGGATTCGCGGATACCGCCGCGGCGGCCGTCGATGATCGGACGGATACCGATTTTAGGATGGTTTGTCATAGGTCGGATGATTTTTGGGTTCTTATTCGTAAATTATCGGATGAGGGAGCGTCACGAAATCTTCGTCCTCGATCATCTTGTACGTAAGTTTCAGGATCAGGTCGTTTCGGACCTCTTTCAGCGCCGGATCGTCGATCAGGTTGCGTTGTTCGCCGGGATCGTTCCGCAGGTCGTATAGTTCGAACATCGGGCGTGTCGGCGAAAAATAGAGACGGCTCGAAAGCGCGTCGAGCCGGCCGCCCGCGTGCATGCGTTTCAGTTCGGCGAACATCTCCGTTCCGGCGAAGTCGATGGGTACCCACGGCTGGCCGGGCAGCAGGTTGTAGATGAGTTTGTAGCGTTCGCCGACAATGCAACGCATCTGGTCGAAGACCGAAGTGTCGGTCGGCAGCGAATTGGTCGCGTGGCAGCTCCGCACGGAGTATACCCACCTTTCGGCCGGGGTTTCACCCCGCGTCATGAGGGGCAGGAGGTCCTCGCCCTCGATCTCTTCGGGAACCGGCAGTCCGGCGGCAGCCAGACAGGTCGAAGCGATGTCCACGTTGGAGACCACAACGTCCGTCACAGCCGGAGTGATGTGCCCGGGCCAGCGCACCATGAACGGCACCCGGATTCCGTTTTCATAGAGCGTGCCTTTGGCCATGAACTGCGCTCCCCCGTTGTCGCCCATGAAAATAACGATCGTGTCGTCGCTCAGGCCGTGTTCGTCGAGGTAGCGCAGTACCTCTCCGAAATCGGAGTCCATCCGGTGTATCTCGTCGTAATAGGCCGCCAGGTATTCGCGGACCAGCTGCGTGTCGGGATAGAACGGCGGGAGGGTCAGCGACCGGGGATCGTGCACCTTCGGGGCGTCGTAAGGCGTGTGGGGATCGGAATAGGAGAGTTGCAGAAAGAAGGGCTTGTCCTTGTCACGGCGCTCCATGAAGGTCCGGAACTGCGCGTTGATCTTCCAATGGCTCTCGCCTTTGCGGGCGTCGGCGACGACCATGCAGGTGTCGAGCCGGTCGGGAAAGGTCTTGTAGCCATGCTCCGCATAGTAGAGTTCGACCTCCTTGATCTTTCCGACCCGGCCGCTGACGGCGCCGTCGAGGTGGTAGCCGCGTCCGGCGACGCCCGTATAGTAGCCGTTCTCGCGCAGGTATTCGGGAAAAGCACGGAAACGGCGGGCGAGCGTCACGTTGAAGCGGGTCATGTTCACCGCCACGGGCGAACGCCCCGTCATGATCGAGGCGCGCGAAGGCACGCTCTGCGGCGAGGTGGCGTAGGCGCGGTTGAAGCGCACGCCCTCTGCGGCGAAACGGTCGAGATGCGGTGTCCGGATGTCGGCATTGCCGTAACAGCCGACGGCGAAGGCACTCTGGTCGTCGCTCAGTACCAGCAGGATATTGGGTTGCTTCTGGGCTGCGACGGCGGCACTGCCGCCCAATACGCCGCCGCAGAGCAACAGTCCGGTTTTCAGTCGGGTTTTCATGCGTTTTCGGCTTTGCGGTGCGTGAGTTTCGTCAGCAGGAAGCCCGTCAGGAAGATGACGGTCGTACCGAAGACGATCGTCAGGTAGGTGTGCAGCGGGCTGTGGAAACGGTAGAAGGGCGAACCTTCGTTGATCAGCGGCGAGAGACTCATCCACGCGATGGTCAGCAGTCCGAGGATCACGGCGACGACTGCGTGGACCCGGCGCACGGTCTTGCAGACGACGCCCAGCAGGAACAGTCCGAGCATGCCGCCGCTGAAGATCGACGCCAGCTTCCACCATGCGTCCAGCACGCCGTCGATGCGCATCATCAGCAGCCCGACGACGATGCCGAGCGTGCCGACGACGAACGAGGTGGCGTAGAGCGTGCCCATATTCTGCTTTTCGGTAAGCTCCTTTTTCGAGAGCCGTTTGGCGAAGTCGGTCAGTACGATGGTCGCCGAGGAGTTGATGCTCGTGGCGACGGTCGACATGCCGGCCGAGAAGAGCGATGCGACGACCAGTCCGGTCAGTCCGGTGGGCAGTCCGTGGACGATGAACCACGGGAAGACCTGATCGGACGGCGTGCCGGCGGGGAGCAGTTCGGGCCGGGCCGTATAATAGGAAAAGAGCGCCGTGCCGATGTAGACGAAGACGAGCGAGACGGGGATGTAGAGCAGACCGCCGAAGAGTGTCGATTTCACGGCTTCGGCCGTCGATTTGGTGGTCATATAGCGCTGTACGTAGTTCTGGTCGATGCCGTAGTTCTGCATATTGACGAAAAGGCCGTAGATCAGCACCACCCAGAAGGTCGGTTCGGTCAGCGACAGCGAGAAACTGCCGAGGCTGAATTTGCCGTGTGCCGCGGCGATTTCGAAGAGTTGTCCGGGGCCTTCGGGCATGGTGAAGGTAAGGATCGCGGCGCAGGCGAGGGCACCCACGATCAGGATGATGCCCTGTATGGCGTCGGTCCAGACCACGGCGGCGATACCGCCCAGCAGCGTGTAGATCAGGGTGGCGATTCCCGTGCAGATGATGATGGTTTGAATGTCCCAGCCGAACATCGTGTTCAGCGGCAGGGCCAGCAGCAGCAGGATCGAGCCGATGCGCGCCAGTTGCGTCAGCAGGTAGCAGACCGCCACGTAGCAGCGCGCCCAGTAGCCGAAACGCATTTCGAGGTAGTGGTAGGCCGAGACGCTGTTTACGCTGCGGTAGAGGGGAATGAATACCTTGGCGGCCAGCCATGTGGCGATAGGGATCGAGAGACTGAATACAAAGGGATTCCAGTTGCCTTTGTAGGCGTCGCCGGGCAGGCCGAGAAAACTGATGCTGCTGACGAACGTGGCGAAAATCGACATGCCCACGACCCATGTCGGCAGCGATCCTTCGGCGGCGGTGAATGCGGCCGCGCCTTTGCGGCTGCGGAAGTAGAAGCTGCAGCCGAAGAGGGCGACGCCGCCGACGAAGACGAAAAATACGAGGTAATCGAGTAAGGTTATCTCCATGAGGGTTGGTTGTTATGGGTTATACGTTGCAGTTGGCGCCCAGCGCTTCGAGTGCCTGACGAATCCGGGCGCGCTCCTCGGTGCGGAATTTCCGGTAGGGGTACGAGAGGTAGTCATCGCAGACTCCCAGCAGCGAAAGTGCGCATTTGACGCCTTTCAGGTAACTCGATCCGTATTTTCCGACGGTATAGACCGATGTGCTGATCTGCATGATGCGGCGCTGGATTTCGCGGACGCGGGCGATGTCATGGGCGCATGCGGCGTCGTACATGGCGACGTAGAGTTCGGGAAAGATGTTTGCGCCGCCGTTCACGCCGCCGTCGGCACCGAGCAGGACGCATTCGCCCGTCAGCTCTTCGGGCCCGACATAAAGTGAAAAGTCGGGATTGTCCCCCAAGTGGTAGAGGAGTGTCTGGAAGTAGGTCATGTTGGCCGAGCTGTCTTTCAGTCCGATGATGTTCGGATGGTTGGCCAGCGTCTTGACGGTCGCGGGTTCGAGGAAGACCTTGACGTGCGACGGCATGTTGTAGAGGTAGAGCGGCAGGAGCAGGGCGTCGGCCAGCGCCGTGTAGTATTCGATCAGCTCCTGCTGCGAAGGGGCGAAGTAGTAGGGCGGGGCGGCCACGACGCCGACGGCGCCGCATTTGGCGGCGTGTTCCGCGAGCCGGACGCTCTCGATGAAGGCGGTGTCGGTGACGCCGACCAGCACGGGGATGCGTCCTGCTACCTGACGGCATACCAGTTCGACGAATTCATAACGCAGCCGGTAGGTCAGGCTCTGGGCTTCGCCCGTCGTGCCGAGCAGAAAAATGGCGTGGACTCCGCCGGCGACGAGGTGTTCCGTGAGTCGTACGGTTCCTTCGCGGTCGAGTTCGTCGTCGCCCTTGAGAGGGGTAATCATCGGGGGAATGATCCCCCGTAATTTCGGAATTTGCATGGTTTATCGGATTTGTTTATCGGTATTGTTCGGGATGAGATAAAAATGGCCGTCTTCGGCACCCAACAGCAATTCGGGGCGTCCGTCGCCGTTCCAATCGACGGGTGTAGGACAGGTCGAGTGTCCGGCGAGCACCCGGTCGGAGAGGTTGCCCATGTATTCGTACCATACATCGCCGTTCTCCTCGCGGACATTGCGGAACCACGCGGCGTTTTGGCTGTCGACGATCAGGTCGAGCCGTCCGTCGCCGTCCCAGTCGGTGAAGCAGATTTTGCGGCGTCCGGACCAACCGGCCTCCACACCATTCAGCCGCAGCAATCCTTCCGAGGCATTCAATACGCCCTCTTTCCGCTCGTACAGCGAGCAGTTCGTGCCGTGGAAGATGCGGCGGCCGGGACGGAGCAGCAGTTCGCCTTCGGGCGTGCGGAAACGTTCGTAATAAGCCAGGTAGCCTTCATGGTCGAGGACGATGAGGTCTGTCAGCCCGTCACCGTTCCAGTCCATCGCCACGGGCGTTGTGCGCCATTGCGTGACGAGCGTGCCGGACTCGGGCGTCCACCAGTTCCATGCGGGTTTGGGGGTCTCGCCCTCCCATGCCACGTGCACAGACTGCGCCGGAGCGAGTTTCAGTCCGTCTTTGGTGCCGAGATTGCGGAACCATTCGATTTTGCCCCAGATCGAGTTGACGATGATGTCGGGTAGTCCGTCGCCGTCCCAGTCGGCCACGGAGAGTACCGTGTAGCCCCATTTGCGTTCGGCGGGACCTTGTATCGAGCCGTTCTCTCCGGCCTGAATGCGGATGGGTTTACCGTTGACGGTAAAGAGGCGCGGAGCGTCCCACACGGGATTTCCGCCGCCCGAGAGGTTACGGATGAGAGCGATCTCGCCGGCGGAATTGCCGGCAATGATGTCCTGTTTCCCATCGCCGTCCCAATCGAAAGCGCAGGGAGTCGAGAGGGCTCCGAATTTGACAAGGTCGGCCTGCTGGGTGAAGTAGAAGGGAGATTCGAATTGTGGCATGCCTTTTTTGACCTTTCCCGTGTGGCGCACCCAAGCCACACGGCCGTCTTCGTCGCCGACGATGAGGTCGGGATGCCCGTCGCCGTCGAAATCCGAAACCACCGGGACGATCATCTCCAGATGGAGGCGGATCTCCCCGTGTTTGTTTGCAAGGGGGCGCCCCGCCGCAAAACGGGGTTCCGTCCGGGTTCCGATATTCTCGAACCATGTCATGCCGTCGATGAATTCGCCGCAGATCAGGTCCAGATCGCCGTCGCCGTCGAAGTCGGCGACACACGGATTAGGCGCTCCGTAGACATCGATCGGGGCACCGCCCGCTTCCACTTTACCGCGGTTGACATATCCCCTGCCAGTATTTTCCAGCAGGTAGACGTAGCCGTGCAGCGGCCCCCGGGTCCAGTGTCCGAGGCTGTCGAAGGCGTTGTCCCAGCCGTAGTCGTCCCACGTGTCGATACCCACGAGGATGTCCTTGTCGCCGTCTCCATCCCAGTCCACGTAATTCCACATATTGCTCCGCGACTTCTTGTAGGTCGCTCCGAGCTCCTCGCCTTCGTAGTGAAGACGCCGTGTTTTGGCGTAGGGAGCCTTGAAAAAGTCGGGATATTCGAAATTCTTCGAAAGGACGTAGGGCTTGCCGTCCACCTCCGAGAGGCGGATGTTGTTCATCCCCTTCTCGCTGATGCGCTCGGCGGCGGCGAAACGGGGATGGCGGGGCGTTCCGATGTTCTTAAAAAAATAGAGTCCTTTGTAGGGGCGGTCGGGGCACGACACCAGCAGGTCTTTCACACCGTCGCCGTCGTAGTCTACGGGCAGCGGAATGCCCCAAAGCCCGACTCCCAAGTCGACCGTGAGGTCTGGGTTGTTGTAGCGCAGAATGTCCGGGTCGGATTGGGTCGGAGTGTCACCTTCTCCCTTGGGACGGACTGTATGCGACGTTCGGGCCGGTACCGAGGTCGTGACGAAGAGTGCGGCGGTCAGCATGGCACTGCGGACGGCGAGAACGCTCGCCTTGTAAAACGGATGGATTGCCGGGTTCATGGTTTTATGTTGGTTTCTTGTAAATCGTTTTAGCTTTAAGGTAAATGTTTTTAGCTTTCTGTTACTACCTCTTCCGGGCTTCTCAGCACCTCTTCGGGGGTGCTCTCGACGATCTCGGGCGTCAGCACGATGCGTGTGCTGCTTCCGGGTTCGTCGCGTTGTTCGATGCTCTTGATCAGCAGATCGAGGGCATCGGTCCCGAACCGTTCGATGGGTTGGCGGACGTAGGCGATGGCGGTTTTATAGATGTCGAAGGCTTCGTTGGTGTCGAAGCAGGCGATGGCGAAATCTTGCGGCACGCGCCAGCCGTTGCGGAAAATAGCACTCAGGCCCTGACCTGCTAGGGTGTTGGTGGCGAAGAGGAAAGCCTCGACGCGGCGTTGCCGGGCCTCGCGGATGATATCCTCGATCTTGGCGAGTTTGTCGTGGCGCAGGCGGTGTATGACGGTGTTTTCGGCCATGTCGTGTGCCTGCATGCAACGGCGGTATCCCTCTTCACGCTCGCGGATGTTCGAAAGCCCCATCGAGTAGGAGATCATCTCGATGCGGGTGAATCCGCGCCGGATCAGCGCTTCGGTCGTTTCGTACCCGGCGCGGCGGTTGTTCAGCACGACGCTGCTGACTTCCAGATCGGGCACTTCGCGGTCGAGCAGCACGAGCGGGATGTTCTGGCGTGCGATGTCGCGGATGATCTCGTCCGCGCCCTCGCACGGCACGACCACCAGCCCGTCGATGCCCTTGTTGCGGAAGACCTCGATCAGATTCTCCAGCTTCTGCGGATTTTCGTCCGTGCTGCCGAACAACACGGTATACTTATGTTTATATGCATGGTTCTCGATGCACCGGGCAATGTCGGCGAAGAACTTGTTTGAGATGTCCGAAACGATGACGCCGATGGTGTTGGTCTTACCGCTGCGCAGGGTACGGGCGGCGTTGTTGGGCTGGTAGTTGAGTTTCTGCGCGACTTCCAGAATACGCTGTGCGGTTTCCTTGTTCACGCGGTAGGTGTCCTTACCGTCGGCCTTGTTGTTCATCACGAACGAGACTAAGGCGATCGAAACGCCCGCCTCCGTAGCTATATCTTTTATGGTTACACGCTTCGTACGCATATTTTTTGCGATTTTTTGCAATATCTGGGATTTTCTGTTACTTTTGCAAAAGTAATTAAAACGTTTTAATAAACAAATTTTTTCACTGATTTTTTGATTTTATCCCTTTCGAAATATGAAAACTTACGGTGAAATGCGTTCATTTTTGGAAAGTTGCGGGGTGCGGGGCGTGGAGCTGTCCGACGAATCGGGACGAGCGCGGGTCTATCTGGTTCCGGAGTGGCAGGGACGGGTGATAACCTCGACGGCGACTGGAACCGGAGGACCCGGCTACGGTTGGATAAACCGTTCGCTGATCGCTTCAGGGGTGCGGAAATCCCGATTCAATCCTTTCGGCGGGGAAGAACGCCTTTGGCTCGGTCCCGAGGGTGGTCCCTTTTCGCTCTATTTCGCACCCGGCGCCGAGCAGGTGTATGCCAACTGGCAGGTCCCGGCGGCGCTGGACACCGAGCCTTTCCGGGTGGTCGGGCGCGACGCCCGGCAGGTGCGTTTCGAAGCCGAGATGTCGCTCCGGAACGCCGCCGAAACCCGCTTTGAGATCGGGGTGACGCGGCGGGTCGAACTCCTTTCGCTCCGGCAGGCAGAGGCATCGCTGGGGCGTGCCCTGCCGCCGGAACTCGCAGTGGTGGCCTATCGCAGCGAAAACCGGATCGGTAACTGCGGTACTGACGCATGGACGTCCGCGGGCGGTGCACCGTCGCTCTGGATGCTCGGGATGTTCACGCCGTCGCCGTCGACCACCGTTTTTCTCCCCTGCGACGGGGAGGATGCGCGGGCGGCCGTCAACAGCGACTATTTCGGAACGCTTCCGGACGACCGGCTCTCCGTCTCCGGAAGACTCGTATGCTTGCGGATCGACGGAGAGTTCCGGTCGAAGATCGGATTGCCTGCGGGCCACGATACGGGGCTTTGCGGCAGTTACGATGCGGCGGCGCATCACGTGACGCTGGTCCGCTACCGGCGTTCCGCGGCGGGCGACCGCTATGTGGATAGCCGCTGGGGCGCGCAGGCGAACCCGTTCGGCGGGGATGTAGTCAACGCCTACAACGACGGACCGACCGAGACCGGCGAGGTGATGGGGCCGTTCTTCGAAATCGAAACCTCTTCGCCGGCAGCTTTCCTGCGGCCCGGCGAAACGCTGTGTCACGCGCAGGAGATCTTCCACCTGCAGGGGGACGAAGCCTTGCTCGAAGAGCTTCTCCGCGACCTGATACCCGGTGGACTGCGGGCTGTGAAAGAAGCATTCAACCATTAACCGAAATAACTATGCAATCTCGAACCAATTATCTTTTGGGCGTCGATTTCGGGAGCGATTCCGTGCGGTGCCTCGTCGTCGACGCCGCTGACGGGGCGGAACTCGCCTCGGCGGTGGTAGCTTACCCCCGGTGGGCCGAGCGGCTCTACTGCGATCCCGCGCACAACCGTTACCGCCAGCATCCGCTTGACTATGTCGAATCGTTGGAAGCGTCTGTCCGCCATGCTTTGGCGGCTTGCGGCCGCGACGTAGCCGATGCCGTCCGCGGCATCTCCTTCGACACCACGGCGTCGACTCCGGCGCTGACTGACTCCAAGGGCACCCCGCTGGCCCTGCTGCCGGAGTTCACCGAGGAGCCAGATGCGATGTTCGTGCTTTGGAAGGACCATACGGCCCTCGCCGAAGCGGATGAAATAAACGATTTAGCAAAAAAATGGGAAATCGACTACACGCGTTATAGTGGCGACACTTACTCCTGCGAGTGGGTGTGGGCCAAGATGCTCCACTGCCTGCGTCGTTCGCCCGGATTGCAGCCGGCGGCTTATTCGTGGGTTGAGCACTGCGATTGGATCAGCGCCCTGTTAGTCGGGGACACGACCCCCGAAACCATTGCCCGCAGCCGCTGCGTGGCTGGGCACAAGGCGATGTGGCACGCCTCGTGGGGCGGACTCCCCGCGCCGGAGTTCTTGGAAGCGGTCGATCCGCTGCTGGGCGTCTTCCGCGGCCATCTTTATTCCGAAACCGTCACTGGCGATACGTGCGTCGGCCGGCTGTGCGGCGAGTGGGCCGCCCGGCTGGGGTTGAAACCGGGCATTGCTGTCGGCGTGGGGGCCATCGACTGCCATGTCGGGGCCGTCGGGGCCGGGATCGTCCCCGGAACGCTGGTCAAGGTGATGGGAACCTCGACATGCGACATCGTGGTCGGCACTTACGAGGAGGTCGGCAGCCGGACCGTGCGCGGCATCTGCGGTCAGGTTGACGGTTCGGTGCTGCCCGGATATATCGGATTCGAGGCCGGGCAGGCCGCTTTCGGCGATCTGTACGCTTGGTTCCGTCGGATGATGGCATGGCCGCTGCAGCGAATCGCCGGAAGCGACCCGCAGTTTGAAGAGCGAATTCTCGGGGAGCTGACGGCCGAGGCCGAACGGCTGCCCCTGACGGATGAAGATCCCGTGGCGCTCGACTGGCATAATGGACGCCGGACGCCCGATGCCGATCCCCGGGTACGGGGTGCGCTGCATGGACTGACCCTCGCCACGTCGGCACCGGCGGTCTACAAGGCGCTGGTCGAAGCGACGGTCTTCGGGTCTCGGGCCATTAACGAGCGGATGCTCGAAGAGGGGGTGCCCATCGACAATATTCTCGCTATCGGTGGCATCGCTCGCAAATCGCCTTTCGTGATGCAGACGATGGCCGACGTTATCGGCGTTCCGATCCGGGTGGTGGCCAGTGACCAAGCCTGCGCCTTGGGTGCTGCGATGTTCGCGGCGGTCGCCGCAGGACTCTACGGCTCGGTACAGGAGGCTCAGCGTGCGATGTGCCCCGGCTTCTCGAACGAATACATTCCCGATATGGAGCGTCATGCGGTTTACGACCGTCTCTACGACCGTTATCTGAAACTTGGAGGACGTCGCTGAGCGGGCTTTCCAGACGGTTAAACGATGCGGGCCGCGGGTAAAAGCCGACAAATCGTTCGGTTTTGCCCGCGGCCTGCATTATTTTTGGTTCTGCCTTAGACAGGCTGCGTCTCGGCAAAATGCAAGTAAACTTGCTTTTGCGCTTAGCTTGCACTATCTTTGGCTTATGGCAGAAAGCTGATTGACCAAGGAATTTCCATTAGAGGCAGCGCATGCCCTCTTGGTTTATGGCTGTCCATTGACCGGTGTGAGAGGTTGACAAAAGGATTTGTTAACAACCCGGTCCCGCATCTTTTACATGGAGTTGAAGGTGCGCCTGCAACTCTTTATAGGCACTCGTTTCCATAAAGACACAATCCATAATTGTTGGGGTTAGATGATTTTCTGCGTTAAGGATACACAAGACAATCCAAGCCTTCAGAAAACGATTTCTATATCCGCTCCAGACCGTTTCATTCCGCTCAAATGAAGAAATGATCCACGGTGACGCTGATGTCTGCCATAGATCGGCAAATAAAGTGATAAAAATCCCATTTACTTTTTTATCAGATATTTTGCATATTTATTATATAGAGTTGTTTGACAGGATGAACCTCGATGTAAGTTTATTCGATACTTGCGTTTCTAAATCATTACCTCATAAAAAAACAACGCTGCAACTTATTAAATTACAGTGTTGTTTGCAAATTCCAGAGGTTCCCGAAGGACTTGCCCGGTTCTGTGTTTGTCTGTTTCTGTCCTTGTTTGTCGGCAAGGGCCGGCCCGGTGCGCAGAGCGTCGCGGCTTCACGGCGTATCGTTACGGCGGGATGTACGACGTTGGAGCGTTCGGTTTCGGTCCGGTCGAAGTCCGTTTGCCGCCGGGTTTCCGTTGTCAGGGGGCTGGTTATTGCTCGTCTGTTTCGAATGCGTAGACCGTATGCTGCGTGTAGGTCTCTCCCGGACGCAGCACCGACGACGGGAAGTTGTCGTGGTTGGGTGCGTCGGGGAAATTCTGCGTTTCGAGGGCGATGCCGGAGCGGAAGTTGTGGCGGTCGCCGCGTTTGCCGACCTCCTTGCCGTCCATGCCCTGTCCTGCATAGAACTGGAGTCCCGGCTGGTCGGTGTAGATCTTCATCCGGATGCCCGTCGCGGGTTCATAAGCCTCGGCAGCCAGCGAAACCGTGCCCGCTTCGGGCTTGTCGAGCGCCCAGTTGTGGTCGTAGCCGTTTCCGAATGCCAGCGGTTCGTAGTCGGTTCGTCCGATGCGTTCCCCGATCGCATGCGGCGTGCGGAAGTCGAGCGGCGTGCCTTCGACCGGGAGGATTTCACCCGTGGGGATCAGACCCGCGTCGGTGGGCGTAAAGCCGCTGGCATGGATGGTCAGCAGGTGCGAGTCTGTCGAATGCTCCGTTGTGCCGTGCAGGTTGTAGTAGACGTGGCTCGTGGGATTCACGATTGTCGGGGCGTCGGTCGTGGCCTCGTAGTCGATAACCAGTCCGTTGTCCGGCGTCAGCGAGTAGGTGACCGTGATGTCGAGGTTGCCCGGATAGCCCTCTTCGCCGTCGGCGGAGCGGTAGGACATGGCGACGGCGGGATTTCCTTCGGGCGTCGTGGTCACGCGGGCGTCCCAGACGCGGCATTCGAATCCTCCGGGACCGCCGTGCAGGTGGTTCTCGCCGTTGTTGATCGTCAGTTGGTACTCCTTGCCGTCGAGCGTGAAGCGTCCTTTGCCGATGCGGTTGCCGAAGCGTCCCACGACGGGTCCGCAGTATTTGTCGGCCGTGCGGAGATAGGCGTCGATGCTGTCGTATCCCCATACCACGTCGCGGAAGCGGCCGTCGGCGGCCGGAACCCAGAGCGCGACGACGCGTGCGCCGTAATTGGTGAGCTGCACGGTCATGCTGTCGGCGTTTTGCAGGGTGTAGAGTCCGACGGGTTTCCCGTCGATTTTGGTTCTGAAGGCGGCGGCATCGAGCAGTTCGACGCCGTTTCCGCTGTCGCCATTGCCTGCGCAGGAGAGCATGCAGGCCGTGGCTGCCATTAAGAAGAGATAGCGTTTCATGGTCTTTGTTTTTTATGTGGTCGTTATTTGATCCGGACGGGTTTGACCCCTTCGAAAGTCATTTTTACGGGTTTGATGAAGCCGTCTGCATCGAACTCCATGCGGTCGATGCAGGTCTGGCGGTGCCCCATGGCGGTCGCGCCCAGCGGGCGGCGGTGGTAGACGATGTAGTATTCGTCCCTGCCGGGAATCCGTATCACCGAGTGGTGGCCGGCTCCGGTGGCGATTTCGGGGTCTTGCTGGAGAATTTTGCCGATACGTTCGAACGGCCCGAACGGGGAGTCGGCGATGGCATAGGCCACGCTGTAGTCGGGACCGCCCCAGCCGCCTTCGCTCCACATGAAATAGTACTTGCCGCCGCGCTTGAACATAAACGGTCCTTCGACGTAGTTTTCAGGCGTTACGGACTTGTACGTCTCGCCGTCGTCGAACGGCACGACGCTCAGCAGGTCGTCCGACAGTTTGACCATGTTGCAATGGTGCCAGCCGCCGTAATACATATAATGCGTACCGTCGTCGTCGCGGAAAACGAACTGGTCGATGGGTTGCGCGCCGTTGACGATGCGGTCGATCAGCGGTTTGCCCAGCGCATCCTTGTACGGGCCGCCCGGACGGTCGGCCACGGCGACACCGATGCCGCCGTATTCGTGGTCGTTTTGGATGTCGTTGCCGCTGAAGAAGAGGTAATATTTGCCCTTGTGTTCGAGTATCGCCGGCGCCCACATGGCATATTTTACCCATTTCACGGCGTCGGTGGTGAGGACTTTCGGATGTTTGGTCCAGTTCACGAGGTCCTTCGACGAGAAGGCGTCCATGTAGGTCTGGATGTTGTACAGCTGGTGGACTGCCGAGCTTTTCTCGGCGGGGTAGGCCGGCATTTCCTCGTCCGGTGCGGCATAGAGGTCCGAAAGGGTGGGGAAAATCCAGTACTCCTTGCCGAAGACGGCGCCTTCGGGGTCGGCATACCAGCCCGGAAAGACGGGATTTCCCGAAAGGCTTTTACGTGCGTTTTTTGTGCTGCCGCACGATGCCGCAAACAGCAGGGCGGCAATGGCGGAAATCAATTTCAGATACTTTGTCATCGGGGTATTGAGTTTATTGTTTGTCGAGAGGTATACGCAGGATGGTGAGCGAGTTGGGGGCACATTCTACGGGTACGGTGCGCCCTTCGATGCGGAATGCCGATTCGCGGGCGGTGATTTTTTCGGGTTCTTCGAACGAATTTTCGTCGTAGATCGACGCCGATGCAAGCTCGATGCGCCGGGCTTCGCCGGGCGCGGCTTTCCCGCCTTTCAGCGCCAGCGAGGTTCGCCACGGCTCCGTGCGGCCATTGACCAGTTTGACGACCAGTTCGTTGCGCTTGTGGTCGAGACCGGCGACGGCGTAGTGCTTGTTGACGATCGTATAGTCGTAGGCGTATTTGAGTTCACCGTCGAGGTAGCACTTCCATTTGTTGCCACGGATTTCGATGCGCACGTCGTACCACCGGTTCGCTTCGATCGGCTCCTGATTGCGGTAGTCGAAGAGTGAAACCGAACCTTTGTCGCCGATCTCCCGGAAGAGGACCGACTCGTTGGAGTGGCTTCCCATGTCGGCCATGAAATAGCGGCGGTCGTCCTGCATGCCGAAGACTACGCGGAACCCTTCGTGTCCGGCCGTCTTGCGGGCTTTGAGGGTGATCGTGCAGTCGCCCGCTTCGAGATCTTTCAGACGCAGGAGCGCATCTCCGGCCGGGACTGGCTGGGTCAGGACGCCGCCTGCGGCTTTCCACTCGCCGCGTATCGTCTCCCAGCGTGTGTCGAGGTCGCTCCAGTCGGTGGTGTAGAGGGTGCGGCCGTTGCTCGTGACCTTCAGGTCGCGGAACTGCGCCGCCGTGTTGCCCGTACTCAGGCCGATGAATCCTTTGGGAGAGTGGGGTTTTGCGACCTGCTCTCCGAGAATGCAGAGCGGAACGTTCACATCGGGCCGGTTCTCCGAAAAGAGTTTCATCACATGGTAGTTCGTGCGTCCGTAAACCTGTTTGTTGTCGAGTACCATCAGGTGGTTGCGGCCGTAATGGGCGTTTTCGATCAGCGGGGCGTAGGAGACCAGCTGCACTTTGTCGGCGTTGCGCTCCACGCCGGTCAGGTAAGCCGCTTCGGCCAGCGACGCGTAAAGATTCGACTGCCCGACGGCGGCGTATTCGCCGACGTAAATCTTATAGGGGAGCTTCTTCGGGAGCTTGTCGTAGACGTCGGCGTTGTTGTAGAACCAGTCGGCGGTCTCGTAATAGTGCGGGTCGATCATCTCCACTTTGTCCAGCCGCTTGATGTCGTCGCTGAACATCAGCGCCGAGATAACCGTCAGCTGCGGATATTTCGCCTTGATCGCCTTGTGGAAACGATTGTAGTTGGCCGCATAGCGGGCGAAGACGTTTTCGTTGCCGACCTCGATGTATTTCAGCGGAAAGGGTTCGGGATGACCGTTTCTGGCGCGTTCGGCGCCCCATTTGGTCGTCATTGCATCGCCTAAAGCGTATTCGATGGCGTCGAGCGCCTCCTCGATCAGCGGTTCGAGTTCGTCGCCCTGTACATAGTCGCCGTTGCGGAACAGACACGACATGCCCGCGTTGCAGACGAACATGCCCTCGGCGCCGATATCCTCGCAGAACTGCAGGAATTCATGGTAGCCGAATCCGTACGTACTGCGGTAACCCCACAGGTTGTACTCTCCCGGACGTGTTACCGGGTCGCCGATGGTCTCCTTCCATTTCACGCGGTTGTCGAGCGTCAGCCCTTCGACGATACAGCCTCCGGGCCAGCGGACGAACGCCGGGCGCAGTTCTTCGATCATCGTCGCCACATCCTTGCGCAGTCCGTTGGCGCGGCCTTTGTAGGTGTCGCGCGGGAACAGCGATACATAGTCGATCCAGACGCGGCCTTCGGCGGGGAAGCTAAGGCGCAGGGTGTTTTTGTTTCCGGTTTCCGATGGTGTGAAGGTTGCCGTATAGCGGTGCCACCCGCCGTCCGCCGTCAGGCGCATGTCGCTCACAGCGAAGGACTTCCCGTCGGGCGCGACGATTGCGGCGCGGCACCACGGGGTCTTTTCCGCCCGGACATAAAATTCCAGATCGTAGCTCTTGCCCGCTTCGACGGCGATTCCCCAGTAGCCGCTGTTCACGGCGCTCACTTCGCCGCGCGCCGCGGCAAGGTCGAGCCGCAGGGCGTGGGGTGTGGCGGCGTTGAGCGGATATTCGGCGGTAACGGACGAAGCGGCCTGCGAGCCGTCGGCGTATTGCGTCCGCCAGCCCGTCATCGCCAGATCGGGACTCCACCGCACGCGGAAGCGGTTGACCGAGTCGTTCGAATAACAGTGCGCGTGGGGTGCGGCGGCATACCCGTCGGCGTCGAGCGTGCAGCCCGTCGGGAGTACGCCCTCCTCGAAGCCGCGGTTGCGGATCATCTCGGCGTAAAGCCCGCCGTCGCCCGAACCGGTGATCTCCTCGAAGAAGACGCCGTAGAGCGATGCGGGAATTTCGGCCCCGCGTTTGCCGAGATCGATTTCGATGCGACTCCCGTCGTCGTTTCCGGCCGCCGTCAGCAGGGCCGCCGTGCCGGCGAGGGTGCAGAGCAATCGTTTGGTATTCGTATTCATAGCGTCTTTATTGGCGTGTTTCGTTGTAGGGACGGTGTTCGGGGGCGGAGCCGAAGTCGTAGTTGGGCTGCGGGCCCATGACGAATTTCAGCGTGCCCCCGCGAACGATGTCGTCGTATGCGATGTAAGAGTTCAGATAAGGTTTTCCGTTCAGTTCCACGGATTGAATATAGCTGTTTTTTGCGGAATTATTCACAGTTATCACCATAAATTTGCGTCCGTTGGGCATATTCAGCACCGCTTTCTCGAAAAGCGGGCTGCCGAATGAATAGACCCCGCACGAGGGATTGACCTGATAGAAACCCAACGCCGAAAGAATATGCCATGCCGACATCTGTCCGCAGTCCTCGTTGCCGATGATGCCGTCCGGTCGGTCGGTGTAGAAATGGTGCTGTACGTAGCGCACTAGTTCGGCGGTTTTCCACTGCTGGCCTGCGTAGTTGTAGAGATAGATGACGTGGTGCGAGGGTTCGTTGCCGTGGGCGTACTGGCCGATCAGCCCCGAAATGTCGGCCGAAGCGTGGGGACCCATGTCGCCGGAGACGCGGAACAGCGAGTCGATTTTTGCGCGGAACGGCTCGTCGCCGCCCATGGCTTCGATCAGCCCGTAGGGGTCCTGCGGCACGAAGAAGGTGTACTGCCACCCCGTGCCTTCGGCGAAGTAGCCCGTGCCGCCGTGGACCGACTGGAACGGGTTGTAGGGCGTGAGCCAGCTTCCGTCGTCGAATTTCGGGCGGATGAAATTGATGTCGCCGTCGAAATAGTGTTTCCAGTAGCGGGCGCGCCGGGCGAAAGTTCGCTCCGTCTCTTTGTGGCCGAGTTTGTGCGCCATGGCGGCGATGCCCCAGTCGGCCACCGCATACTCCATGGCTTTGGACGTCGCCTCGAACTCCCTGTCTGCGGGGATATACTCCCGGTCCAGCACATAGCCGATGCCGGCCTGTCCGCGGAGCGTGGCCGTCTGCACGGCGCATTGCAGGGCGCGCTGCGCGTCGATTCCCCGGATTCCTTTCACTACCGCGTCGCTGACGATCGGTACGCTACCGTAGCCGGGCATCTGGTTGGTCTCGCCGCCGATCAGCGGCCAGATCGGAAGCTTGCCCTGCTGGTCGCAGATCGAGAGCATCGACGCGACCATGTCGCCCACCCGGTCGCTCTGGATGATCGTAAACCACGGATGCAGCGCCCGGTAAGTGTCCCAGCACGAGAAGGTCGAATAGTTCGTCCGATCGGCTTTGCGGATTTTATTGTCGTGGCCGCGGAATTCACCGTTCACGTCGCAGTAGGTCGTGGGGGCGATCATCGTGTGGTACATGGCCGTATAGAAGATGCGCTTGGCGCGTTCGTCGGCAGTTGTGATCTCGACGCGCTCCAATTCCTTTTCCCATGCGTCGCGGGCCGCCGTCATCACCGTGCCGAAATTCCAGTGGGGAATCTCTTTGCGCAGGTTTTCCAGCGCATTGTCGGTGCTTACGGACGAAACGGCGACTTTCAGCGCCAGTTTCTCGACGCTGCCTTCGAAGCAGACCACGCCCTTCACGCCTTCGCCTTCCAGCTCGTCGCGTCCGGCCGGCTCGTCGTCGTTGAAGACCAGCAGTTCGGCAATCGGACGGTCGCTTTTCAGTGCGAAGTAGACGCGGTGTTCCGGCGCCCAGCCTTTGACGATGCGGTGTCCGACGACGGTGTGGGCATCGACCAGCCGTAGCGACGAGGCGAACGACTGAAATCCGTTGCCTTCGCGGAGGTTGATCAGCAGACGGGCCTCTTCGCCTGCCGGGAACGTGTATTCGTGGAATGCGACCCGCCGCGATGCGGTCAGTTCGGCGTGGATGCCGTTGTCGAGCGTCAGGGAATAGAAATAGGGCGAAACCCGCTCGTTTTCATGCTGGTAATGGGCTGAACAGCTGTTCGAGATGTCGTCCTGTTCGCCGCGGCGCGTGCGCACTTCGCCCGTGAAGGGCATGATCTGGATGTCGCCCAAATCGGTGCAGCCCGTACCGCTGAGGTGCGTGTGCGAAAATCCGATCAGCACGTTGTCCGAATAGTGGTAGCCGGAACACCAGTCCCAGCCTTTGAAGATATTTTGCGGTCCGATCTGTATCGCACCGAAGGGAACGCAGGCCCCGACGAAAACATGGCCGTGGCCGCCCGCTCCGATGTAGGGATCCACATAGCGGAGGTAGTTTTTGTCGCCGGCCGCGGCCGATACGGCGACGGCAGCTGAGAGCAGGGTGAAAAGAATCTTTTTCATGCGGTTCGGAATTTTGAAAAAAGGATAATCCGCAGCCCGGTTCCGGAAGGCGGGTTATCCTTTCATGCGACGTTTAGATTTCGGCCTTGATGCGCAGCACGGTCAGCGACCACGGTTCGAACGTGTAGTCGAACCTTTCCGAGAAGCCGTTGTAGGTGCTTTCCCTTGGGAATACCTTCTTCGGATCGTCGAGCGTGTTCTCGTCTTTGGGATCGTTCGACGTGAGGGTGACGACTTTGCCCTTACGCTCCACGGAGGTTACGTTCTGCAGGTTGATCGACGTGGTGAACGGCTCTTCGGTGGCGTTCACGAATTTGACGATCAGTTCGCCCGTACTCTCGTCGTAACCCGAAACTACATAGTGCTGTATGTTCTCGATCGTCGTTTCGAGCATCTGTTTGTCGTCGAGATAATAGGTGAATTTGCCGCCTTTGACGTCGATGCGGATGTCATACCAGCGTCCCTCCTCCACATGCTGCGAGATGTTGTTGGGAATCTGCGGCATGTCGTTGCCGTCGATGCGCTGGAAAGCCGTGGTCTGGTTACCCCAGCCGCCGATGTTGAGCACGTAGCCGTTCAGCCCGTCGTGCATGCCGAAGTAGATGAGGAACCCCTCCGCTCCGGCGGTCTTGCGGGCCTTGAGCGAGATCGAGCAGTCGCCGAACGCTTCCGGCGTGCTCCATAGAATCCAGCGCATCACGCCGGGACCGGAGCCTTTCAGCGTGCCTTCCCCGGCGGTCCACGAACCCTCTTGGGGCGTCCAGCCCTGCGTCATGTCGGCCTCGACGGTGCGGCCGTCGGCCAGCGTGACTTTCAGGTCCTTGTATTCGTTGTCCGTATTCCAGCCGCCCAATGCGATTCGGCCGCGGACTTCGACGGGGTGTGTCGGCTGTTCGAATGCGGTGGCGACGTTGAACGACGGACGGTTTTCGGCGTACATCTTCTGTACCTGATACGACGAGCGTCCCATGACGCGGTGGGAATCGAACCAGATGAGGTTCGTGGGCCAGACGCGGTCATTGACGTTCTCTAACAGCGGAGCGTAGGAGGCCATCTTCACAAGGTCGGAGTTGCGCTCGACGCCCGTAAGGAACGCCGCCTCGGCCAGTGCGCCGAGCAGGTTGCCGCCGCCGACATTCTGATTGACGGCGTATTCGCCGATGTAGATTTCGTAATCCCCGCGTTCCTGTTGGTCGAAGAGTTTGTCGCTGGCGAAGAAGAATTCGGGCGACACGTACCAGTGGGGATCTATCATATCGACCTTCTCGTGACGGTGCTGGCCGCCCAGTCCGAGCGTCGAGATGAGTTTTAACTGCGGATATTTCGCCTTGATGGCCTTGTAGAATTTGTCGTGACGCTTTTCATAGACCGGACCCCAGTTTTCGTTGCCGATTTCGACGTATTTCAGCGGGAAAGGTTCGGGATGACCGTTCTCGACGCGTTTGCGGCTCCACGCGGTCGTGCCGTCGCCCAATGCGTAGTCGATGGCGTCGAGTGCGTCGTTGATGAAGAAGTCCACCTCCTCTTCCGGACATGCGTCGCCCGCGCGGCCCTGACAGCCCAGTCCCACGTTGCAGACGAACATGCCTTCGGCACCGATGTCCTCGCAGAACTGCAGGAATTCGTGGTAGCCGAAGCCCATCGTGGTACGATAGCCCCAAGTGTCGTAAACACCCGGACGGGTGGCCGGATCGCCGATGGTTTCCTTCCATTTGATGCGGTTCGAAAGGGTGATGCCCTCCACCACGCAGCCGCCTGGCCAGCGGACGAATGCCGGACGCATGGCTTCGAGCGTCTCGGCAATATCCTTGCGCAGTCCGTTTTCGCGGTTGCGGAACGTCTCGGCCGGGAAGAGCGAAACGTAATCGAGCAGCAGCGTTCCCTTGCCTTCGAGTTCGATGACGAAGCGGGCGTTGTGGTCAGTGCCGGCAGCTACGAGTTCGCCCGAATACTGACACCAAGATTTATCCGGGTCGAGGGCCAGCGGCCGGTTGCAGAGTTCCGTGCCGTCGGCGCCGACGAGTTTGATGGTGGCTTTGCCGTCGAACCGGTTGCCGTTCGAGGTGTTGAAACGCAGGAAATAGCTTTTGTTCTTTTCGATGTTGATGCCCCAGAATCCGGTATTGGAGAGCGCGACGCGTCCCTGAACGGGAAGCGTGACCTTCAGCGCCGTCGGAGTCGCGCTGTTGAGCGGATATTCGGTCGTGAGTTGCATGGTCGCGCCTTCGCCTGCCAACTGTTCGAGCGACCATGCGGGTATTTCGTCCGTTGTCCAGCGAAATGCCAGATCGGGATGGGGCTTCGAGCCGGTAAGGTGATTGCAGACGGCGGGCGGATAGATTTTATCGCCTTCGATCCGGTAGCCTTCGGGTACGGAGCTGTCTTCGAATCCGCGGTTCTGAATCAGCTCGGCGTAGAGTCCGCCGTCGCCCGCGTGGTTGATCTCTTCGAAGAAGATGCCGTACAGGGATGAGGGAACCTCTGCGCCGCGCTGTGCCGCATCGATGTTTATTTGGGCTTCCGGCTGAGAACAGGCGCCCAGCAGCAGGGCCAGCGCCGGAAGCGAAAGATTCTGGTGTAGGGTTTTCATGGTCGGTTTGTTGGTCGGGTTATCTGTAATTTAGCGGTCTGCGGGGCGGTGTTCCGGAGCGGCGCCGAACTCCCTGTTCGGTTGCGGACCCATTGTCAGGCGCAGCGTTCCGCCCTTTACGATGTCGCTATGGCGGATGTAGGCGTACGGATAGGGTTTGCCGTTGAGTTCCGCCGACTGGATATAGATGTTGCGTTCTGAATTGCCTTCGGCCTTTACCGTGAATTTTTTGCCGTTCTCCGTCCGGATGGTCATTTCCGAGAATTTGGGACTGCCGAGGACGTAGATTCCCAGCGAAGGATTCACCGGGTAGAATCCCATCGCCGAAAGTACGTACCACGACGACATCTGGCCGCAGTCCTCGTTGCCCGCCAGTCCGTTGGGCCGGTCGGTGTACATTTCGTTGAGTATGCGGCGCACCATGCGGGCGGTTTTCCACTGCTGTCCGGCGTATGCATAAAGGTAGACGGTGTGGTGTCCCGGTTCGTTGCCGTGGGCGTACTGGCCGATCAGGCCCGATATGTCGCCCGACGCCTGTTCGCCCATGTCGCCCTCGACGGTGAAGAGCCGGTCGAGTTTCTCCGAGAACGCCTCTTCGCTGCCGAAAAGTGAAATCAGCCCCCGGACGTCGTGCGGCACCAGCCAGATGTACTGCCACCCCGTACCCTCGCAGTAGTCGTCGTTGCGGTGGGTCGAGTGGAACGGATCGAACGGTTCGCGGAACGATCCGTCGAGGTTGCGGCCGCGGAAAAATCGGGTTTCGGGGTCCCAGTAACTTGTGTAGAATCGGGCGCGCCTGCCAAACAGGCGGGCATCCTCTTCGCAGCCCAGCTTTTCGGCCGCAAGGGCGATGCTGCCGTCCGCCAGCGCATATTCCAGCCCTTTGGCGACCGATTCGCCCTCCTTGTCGGACGGGATGTAATCCTGCGTGCGGAGCCATGCGAGTCCCTTGTAGTCGCTCAGCATCGACCGCTTCATGGCTTCGAAGGCGCGGTCGTAATCAATGCCCGGAAATCCTTTCATAACGGCGTCGGCGACGACCGGAACCGACTGGATGCCGATCATTTCGCGGGTGTCGGAGCCGTACAGGTGCCAGACGGGGAGATAACCTTGCTCGTCGTAAATGTCGAGCATCGTATTGACCATGTCGGGCACGCGTTCCGGCTGCAGCAGCGTGTAGAGCGGATGCGCGGCGCGGTAGGTGTCCCATAACGAGAATACGGTGTAGGTCTCGTGTCCGGGGTCCTCGTGGTTTTTGCCGTCGGCGCCGCGGTATGCTCCGTCGCAGTCGTTGAAGAGGTTGGGCTGGAGGAAAGCGTGGTAAAGCCCGGTGTAGAGGATACGGCGGGCCGCATCGTCCGAACCTTTGACCGCGACTTTGCCCAGCTCGCGTTCCCATTTGCGGCTGGTCGCCCTGACCGCGGCGGCGAAATCCCAGTCGGGTAATTCGCAGTCGATATTGCGCGCCGCGCCCGCCATGCTGACGGGCGAGATGCCGACTTTGACCAGTACCTCGCGGGCCGAATCGTCGAGCCGAGCGACTCCCTTGAGGTTTATGCCGCGCTCGACGCTGCTGCCTGCGGCGAGTTTGTCGTCTTTGTAGATTTCGAGCGTCACGGGTTCCGAGAAGCGCGCCGTGAAATAGATGCGCTGCTGTTTGGACCAGCCCGACGAACAGCGGTAGCCGCGGACCGTATGGTTGTCCTGCTGTTCGATGAAGGTCTCCGTCGCGCGGTCGTCGCCGTTGGCGTCGAAGAGATTTATCACCACCTGTTTCTGCCCCTCGCCGGGGAAGGTGTAGCGGTGGAATCCCACGCGCTCGGTGGCGGTCAGTTCGACGTCGATGCCGTAATCGTCCAGATGCAGCCGGTAGTAGGCTGGGGCGGTCGCTTCGCGCTGGTGCGAGTAGCGCGAGGCGTAGCCGCTGTCGGGATTCTCCTGCGATCCGGGCGTTACACGTATTTCGCCTGTGGTGGGCATAAAGAGCAGGTCGCCCGTGTCGCTGCATCCCGTGCCGTTGAGGTGCAGGTGTGCGAATCCCACGCAGATCGAATCCGAATTGTGGTAACCCGAACACCAGTCCCAGCCTTTGTTGAAGTTGTTGGGACCGAGCTGTACGGCTCCGAACGGTGCGGCGACGCCCATGAAGGTATGGCCGTGGCCCGACGTGCCTATCCGCGTGTCCACCCATTGCAGGATGCCTTCCTGCCGTGCGAGCGACGGATCGGGAGTCCGGGCCTGTGCGGCGGCTGTGCCGGCGAGGACCAGCAGCGGGATAATCGTGTGTCTGAGCATGGCCGGATTATTTGTTTTGGGGCTTGTTTTTCCACGGAATATGTTCGGGGTGCGCCTCGTAATACTTGCGGGCCGTGGCGACGTTGTCCTTGGGCATCAGGAATACGAAGCGGCCGGGGAAATCCTTTTCCAGCCGTTCGGCTTCGCGTTTCAGACGGGCCACGCCGTGGTAGCCGTAAGTGGCCGCCGTGGGGTAGACGTTCAGAAAGTGCGGCCGCGAAGGATCGAGCAGCCCCTGCCGGTGCGCGAGGTTGTTGTACAGATCGCCTTCGGCGACCAGATGGTCGCCCTGATTCATGATGATTACCCCGTCGTGGTAGTCCAGCACCACGTCGTCGTCGCCGTTGAAGACGCCTTCGAGTCCCGCGGTTTCCGCATAGCGGTAGAAGCGGTCCGTGCCGTAGGAGGTGTGCCAAAAGCAGGCCGTCTTGAATCCGGCCGACGCGAGCCACCGGCGGTTCAGTTCGAGCCACTTCTCATAACCTTCCTCGCTGTAGTCGCGGCCGTAGATGAATTGGTAGCCCGAAGGGCCGGCCATCAGCTCGTCGTTGGGACTCATGTGCTTGTAATACCACTCCAGCAGGAACGGGTTCAGCTCCTGCATGCCGGCGCAGAGGGTCGTGCCGACGGGGAAGGCCCCGCGGTCGGTGTCCTCGGTCCAGATGGCGTAGAGCGCGTTCTGGTCGAACTGTACGTTGTCGCCGTCGCTGAATACGACGCTGACGTAGATTTTGCCGTTCTCGGCCTTGACGGCTTTGCCCGGCCGCTGTTTGAACGATTTGTTGGGGTAACTGCACCAGAAACTGCCGTTGGCGTAGTAGTCGCTCACGACGTAGCCGATGTTGTAGCGGTTGGTGACGTATAGCAGGTCATCGCCGCTCTTGGCATAGCCCATGACGATGGCGCCCGGTTTGAAGTTGCCTTTTCGGCAGATCTCCTCGATGATCGAACGCTCTTCGGGATCAGCGTCGTCGAGCCAGAATGCGAAGCCGCGCGACGCCACGGCATAGTCGTAGAGCGTCCACGGATTGCCCGTCCAGTCGCTGCGCAGTCCCAGCGTGAAGAGTATGTTCGGGTGGCATTGGGGCTGAATGGTCTCCATGGCCCATTCATATGCGTCGCGCTTGGAGGCCCAGCGGCCGTACAGACGTTCGACGTTGCCCTTCCACGGGGTTTCGGCCGTCAGGCGGGCATAGAGTTCCTCGGTCAGCGGCAGTCCTTGGTGCTGGGCCGAGAGCATGACGGCCATGTTCCACGACCAGTCTTCCTCTGGACTCCAGATGTAGATGTTCTGCACACGGTCCGCATAGGCCTTGAACAGCGAGCGCAGACCCGGATCGCGGCCTTCGCCGAGGGGCAGGATCTCGAAGGGGCGTTTGGTGTCGTCGAGCTGGCGGACATGGTGGTCGGCTAAATAGAGGTAGCACTCGGCCGTCTCTTGATTTATGAGTCCCTGAAAGGCCGTGGAGATCATGCGCGCAGGGCCGTGGTCCCGGCGGATGTCGGCGACGGTGATCGTGCCTTTGTGCATTTTGGTTTTGTAGAACTGTCCCGACTGCGGTGCGGCGGCGGAAACCGTACCGCCGATAAAGATTGCGGTGGCTGTCAGGAGCGGAAATATGCGGTGTCTGATGATTTTCATGTTCGTTCGGGTTTGCGGCCTGCGGCCCTGTCTGCCGCCGGTTCGGTGCAATACGGCGGCAGACGGCGGCGCGGGCTATTTTTTGAGTTTGAGTCTCAGTACGGTCATAGATTGGGGGCGGAACGTGACGTCCATCGAGGAGCTTACGTTGTTGAAGACATCCTCCACCGGAACGATCCGGTTCCGGTCCTCGAAAGTGTTTTCCTCGTGCTTGGAATTCGCCCAGAGCGAGATGCGTTTGCCCTGCGGCTCGAATTCGGCGTTACGGAAATTGAGCTTCGTGCGCATCGGAACGTCCTCGGCATTGATTACCTTGACGATCACTTCGCCGTTTGTCCGGTCCAGTCCCGCGATGGCGTATTGGCGCTGTACGTAACTGTTGTCGTAGGTCAGGTCTTTTCGGCCGTCGATCCAGCACCCCAAGATATCCTTGTCCTTGATGACGAGTTTCACATGGTAGGTGCGGCCCGTTTCGATGCGTGTCGTCGGACGGTCGGTGTTCAGCACGAAGGCGTTGTCGTCGGCGACGCTCTGGAAGATAGTCCATGCATTGCCGAAGCTGCCCAGCGTCAGCTGGTAGCAGTTCGCCGGATCTTTGGCGCCGAACTTGAGGACGAACCCCTCTTTGCCGCCCAGCTTTCTGGCGTCGAATTCCACGGATACGATCTTCGACTTGACGGCGTCGAGCCATTGGTCGCGGAGCATGATCGAGCCGGTGCCGTTCTCGTCGGGCTGGATCAGCTTGCCGCCTTCGATTTTCCAGTTGCCCGAAGCGGCAATCCATTCGCCGGGATTATTCTCCGGATCCGATGCGTAAACCTGTTCACCGTCTACCGAAATGCGGATATTGGAGTACTCCGCCGCCGTTTGGTAGGTTCCCAGACCGATGCCGCCGACCGGAGTGGTCTTGTCGGGAAGCACACCCAATTGCGTGTCGGTGGCCAGATTCACGTCCGGACGGTTGTCGGTGAACATGCGCTCGACCCAGTAGGAACTCCTGCCGATGACGTCGTCGTTCCGTACCAGAATCAGGTTGACGCCCATGCGGCATTTGGTATTCTCCATCAGCGGGGCGTAGGAGGTCATCGTCACCAGATCCGAATTGCGTTCCATGCCCATCATGAACGCTCCTTCGCTCAGTGCGCCTTCCATGTTGCCCGAACCGACGCCCATGTTGCAGGCGTATTCGCCGACATAGGTTTTGTGGCCCTCTTCGCGCGGGAACTTGTCGAAGTAGTCGGTGTTGGCGTAGAACCAGCTGGGGAAGTTGTAGAAATGGGGATCGTTCATGTCGTAACCGTCGATCCACGAGAGCTGGTCGCTCATCGGCAGGCAGGTAATGATCGTAATGTCGGGATACGCTTCGCGGATACGTTTGTAGAAGCGGTTGTAATATTTGGCGTACATGGCGCTGTGGTTCTCGTTGCCTACTTCGATATAGTCGAGCGTAAAGGGTGCGGGATGTCCGTTCTTTGCGCGTTCGGCGCCCCATTTGGTGGTCTCGGCGTCGCCCGTGGCGTACTCGATGGCGTCGAGCGCATCCTGTATCAGCACCTCGACCTCCTTGTCATCGTAATAGTCGCCGTTGCGGCCGTCGCACGACATGCCGGCGTTGCAGACGAACATCGCCTGCGCCCCGATGTCTTCGCAGTACTGCAGGAATTCGTGGTAGCCGAAGCCGTTGGTCGAGTGGTAGCCCCAGAGGTTGTACTCGCCCTTGCGGAGTTCGGGCTTGCCGATGGTGTTTTTCCAGTTCACGCGGTTCTCCATCGTCAGCCCCTCGACGATACAGCCGCCGGGCCAGCGTATGAAGGCCGGTTTGAGGTCGGCGACGAATTGGGCGACGTCCCTGCGCAGGCCGTTGGACCGGTTGTGGAAGGTCTCCTGCGGGAAGAGCGACACGTAGTCGATCTCCAGTGCGCCCGCCGAGTCGAAACGCAGGGCGAACCGGCCGTCGTTCATGGTCTGCGAGGGCTTCATGACGGCTTCGAAATATTTCCACTCCCCGTCGCCCTTGAGCGTGAAACGTTTCGAGGCGATGACCTCGTTTTGCGCCGTGAGGATTTCAGCCGTCACGCCGCCCTTGTAGCCGGGTGCGGCCTTGATGTAGAAACGCAAGTCGTATTTTTTGCCCGCTTCGACGGCCAGTCCGTAGAAACCGCTGTTCACCAGCCTGAACGGGGCTGCATGGCGGTCGATGGTCAGGTACATGGCCTTCGATGCTTCGACGCCCAGATGGTCGGTGTCGCCGATGCGGACCGAGTATTCGCCGTCGGCCGGACATTCGACCGTCCAGCCCGGATGTTTGTCCTCGATATTCCACGGAATACTCCAGCTTCGCAGGTGTTCGGGCGAGGAGTAGACCGATTTATGGGGCGCGTAAACGCGCTTGTCTCCGGGATTGTAGGTACAGCCCGACGGAAGATTCGCCTCCTCGAAGCCGCGGTTGAAGATCAGTTCGGCATAGATGCCGCCGTCGGCCGAGCGGTTGATGTCTTCGAAGAATACGCCGTACATCGTCGGGGCGATTTCGGCTTTTTCCTGCGCAACGTCAATGTCGATGCGCGTCAGGGGGATTTCCTGCGCCGTCGCGGCCGGGACAAGGCCTGCGGCTCCCAAGGAAAGCAGTGCTAATAGTTTTGTTCTCATTGTCTTGCGGGTCGGAATGTTATTTGCAGTATTTTTTCAGCAGGTCTATTTCGGTCTGATCGTAGGGGGTGAAGTCGCCGTGGTAAATGTCGTGCTGCCACGGTCCTTTGTACTCGCCGTGTTCGGGACGGTGGCCCCACGGGAGGTCGGTCTGCGTCTTGCCGTTCACCAATCCCCACATCATGCAGCCTACCTCCTCTTCGGCGAAGACGGGCAGCACGGTCGGGATCGTCGATGCCGCGGGCCGGTTCATCCATTCGGTGCAGATCACCGGACGCCCCTCCTTTTTCAGCTCGCGGCACGTGTTGCGCGTGTGGTTCGCATCGGCGTAGCAGTGGAAGCTGACTATGTCCGAGTTGTCGAGGCAGAAGCGGTTCAGCCCCTCGTTGCCGCACCATACGCCGACGGTGAGCGGCTGTTTGACATCGACCTCGCGCGCCCACTTCACGACGCTTTTCAGCAGCGGCAGGCTGCGGTCGCCCAATCCGCTGTTGGTGGGTTCGTTGTAGAGGTCCCATACGAAGATGCGGTCGTCCTGACCGAAGCGGGTCATGATCTCCTTGACATAGGTTTCGAGCAGCGGATGCGTGCGCTCGTCGATGACCATCGTATGACCGGGCGAGGGCGACCACGCCCATGCGTACCAGCCTTTGAGCGGTTCGGGCTGCGGCCCGGTCACGGGATCGGCGTTGGCGCCGAAAACGCAGTCGTCGAAGAAGATCGGCATCGCCTTGATACGGTGTCTGTCGCAAATTTCCAAAAATTTGTCGAACGCTTTGATGAAATGTTTCGGATTTTCGGCATAGACGGCGTACTGAAGCACGACGCGGGCGCAGTTCAGCCCCGTCTCTTCGGCCAGTGCGAGTTCGCGCTCCATCACTTCGGGCGAGAAACTCGTCTTGTCCCACATGGCCGTATAGTTGATAGCATTTGCGGGAATGTAGTTGAAGCCGCAGAACCACGGATTGGCTTGGCCCCATGCCTGCGCCTGCGCTTTGGTCCAGCGTTCCGAAGCCTTTGCGTCGGTCGCGCAAATCGTCAGGACTGCCAGTAGGGCTGCGAATAGGAATGCAGTCTTTTTCATCGGTATCGGTTTGTAGTTTTGTTGTACTCGGAGAGAGCCTTGTAAAAGGCGTCGATATTGGCGTGGGGCGTTTCGGGCGGCACGTCGCAGCCCGACGAAAGGATGAAGTTCGGATATGCCGCCGTGGCGTTCAGCAGTTTCTGCGTCGCGCGGTACATTTCGTCGGCGGACGCCTGCTTGAACAGTCCCACGGGGTCGATGTTGCCCATAACCAACGTGTCAGCGGGACATGCTTCCAGCGCTGCGACCATCCCGGCCTGATTGCCGAAGTGGTAGCCGGCCGAACCGGTCTCGACCATGGCTTCGGTGCAGTGCCCCGTATTGCCGCAGTTGTGCAGCACGACCAGAAAACGGTCGTCCTGAACCAACTCTACGATCCGTCGCACGTATAGGGAGGAGTAAAGGCTGCAATCCTCGTTGGAAACGAGTCCGGCGGCGGGTTCCGCAATCACGACGCCCTGCGCTCCGCTCTTTTTGAGCGCTATGCAGTAATCGCCGATGAACCGCGTGCATTTTTCCAGCAGCAGTTGAATCGTCTCAGGCTCGGTAAAGGTGGCCATCATCAGTTCGGTCATGCCGAAAAGCCGTCCGGCCAGCGAGAACGGCCCGATGCAGCCCGCGAACAGGGGCTTGTCGCCGAGGGCTTCGGCGACGATGCGGTTGGCCTTGAGGTACTGCGGGATGCGGCCGGCTTCGAGCGTCGGGATTTCCAGCGCCTCGATCTCCGTGAGGTCGTGCACCAGAGCGTCGGTGACGCTCGGAACTTCGTTTTCGGGAAAGACGATGTGTGCGCCGAAGGCCTCCGCCTCTACCGTCAGATCCATGATGACCGAGCATGCGTCGGCGGGGTAGCGGTCATTGAGGGCCAGAATGGCGCGGGCGTGCACTTCGCCGTCGGTGACGGCGTCGCGTACCGTGTAACCGCACAGTTCGATGCCCGGATGGGTCATGATCGGAATCGCCAGACGCCGCCGGCCGTTTCGGGCTGATTCGGCCCAAGCTTTCATATCGAGTGTTTTCATGTTCATCGTATTTTTGTTGATTGTCAGGAGATTCTGCGTTTGTAGCATGCCGTGTTGCGGCAGATCGTACAGCCGTACGGTTTGCGTTCGACCCGACTGCCGATGCCGATGATGCCGCTGACCGATTTGATCGGGTACATCAGCGAGCTTTCGGTCAGTTCGATGCCGCAGGGCCGGTCCGGAAGCATGCCGAACAGCAGATGCTGTTCGGTAACCCTCCATCCGCAGTACCCCGGACTGTAGGGGAGCGTGTGCGGTATCTCCAGATCGCAGTCCAGCTGCTGTTCGAGTTTTGCGACGCAGGCTTCGGCCAGTACGCTGCCCACGGAGTCGGCGATGAATTCCCGGACGCAGTCGCCCGACTCCCTGTAGGTGCGGCGGAACTCTTCGAATTCGCGTCCTGCCGTAGCCACGAACAGGCAGAACAGCTCCGCGCCCGCCAGACTGTCGGTGATGATCTTGCCGGGGCGGAAATTCACGCCGCCGATCTCGATATGCAGCGGCGTCAGCACCTGCCCGTTGCATATTCGGTAGAGAATGCGGGGTCTGCAGACTCGCTGCGTTTGGGCGAGCACCTCGTCGAGCATGGCGAGTATCTCAGGTTCGGGCGTTCCGTCGCCGTAGCCCATGGTGCGGTAGATCTCCTGCCGGTCGATCGCGAGGTCTTTGTAGTCGATGTCTATTTGCCGGGTTCGCATGGTGGCGTCGTTGGATTCAGGCGATGTTGAGCAGTTGTTTCGCACCCGTGACGGCCGCGTTGGCGTTCGAGGTGTAGAGGTCGGCGCCGATCTGCGCGGCGAACGCCGCATTGACGGGCGCTCCGCCTACCATGACCTTCACCTTGTCGCGCAGGCCGGCTTTGCTCAGTTCCGTGACGACGTTGCGCATGTAGTTCATCGTGGTCGTAAGCAGGGCCGAAAGGCAGAGTATGTCTGCATTGTGCTCTTCGACGGCTTTCACGAACTTTTCGCTCGATACGTCGATGCCGAGGTTGATGACTTTGAAACCGCAGCCCTCGAACATCGAAGCCACGAGGTTCTTGCCGATGTCGTGCAGGTCGCCTTTGACAGTGCCGATCACTACGGTTCCGACGTGCGATTCGACTCGGCCGCTCATGTGGGGTTTGAGCACCTCCAGCGCGCCTTTCATCGCGCGCGCGGACATCAGCAGGTTGGGAACGAATGCTTTGCGGTCTTGGAACCGCTGGCCGATTTCAGCCATGCCGGCGGTCAGGTAATCATCGATGATCGACTGGGCGTCCATGCCGGATTCGATCGCTTTGCCGACCAGCTCCTGCGCAAGTTCGAGTTTGCCGTCCACGATCGCCTGCGAAATTTGGTTCATATCTTCCATGGTCGTAGGTTATTTTAGTTGTGCATTGGCTATGTCTATGAATGTAAGCATGTTTTCGAGCGACGTGTCGCTTTCGACCGAATGCGAGGGCGAGAATATGTAACCGCCGTCGCGGCCCAGTTCGAGCAAGTGGCGCGATTCCCTCGCTACCTCCTCTTTGGTGCCGAAGGGCAGGGTTTTCTGCATCGACAGACCTCCGTGGAAAGCCAGCCGTCCCCGGTACCGGCCCAGCAGGTCGTCCACGTCCATCACTTCGGGCTGGAAGGGGTTGAAACAGTTGAGTCCGATCGAGATCAGGTCGTCGAACAGTTCGTCCACGTCGCCGCAGCTGTGTATCATCACGTATTTTCCGGCCTGACGGACACGGCCGTACATGCGCTGCAGGCGGGGATAGATAAACTCTTTCCAGAGGTCGTATCCCATGATCAGTCCGATCTGCTGTCCCCAGTCGTCGCCGAAGTAAACCGCGTCGATGTCGTATTCGAGGGCTTTGTCGATCTGGCGCAGGTTGTAGTCGCAGATCGCGTCGAGCAGCTGGTTCACGAATTGGGGATTGATGTAGAAATCCATCAGCAGGTTTTCGATGCCCCGCAGCGTCCATGCCCGTTCGTAGAGCGAGAATCCGATCTGGAACACACGGAACATGTCGGGCTTTTTGCTGATTTCGCTTTCGATGTCGGCGAAGAAGCGCGGGTCGAGCGGATCGGGAAACGTGTAGCCTTCGAGCGTGGGGTTTTCGAGGATGCAGCCCTTCACGTCGCCGATATCCTTGTCTACGCTGCGGTCCCAAACCACGCCGAAGACATCGCGGACATAGTCGCCGCCCAAATCTTCGAAGAAGCCGATGTCGCTTCCCAGCTGCAGGATATGGTTGCCCAGTACCGGGTCGAGGTCATCCGTGTCGTAGTACTGCATGAGAGCCTCTTTCGGCTCTTTGGTGAATTTGAAAGACCAAGGAACGTAAGGCGGCTTTTTACCGTCGAGGACGCACTTGATTACTTCTCGTTTGGTCATATCGTTGGTTTATAAAAAATGAAGCGAATTGGTTATACAAATATATAGGGTAAAAAGTCTGCTGTCTACCGTGTAATTTGCAAATAATTGTGCTATATTTGCACTAAGGGCCGTTCCTTCGATAATAATATAAGATCATGCTTTACGAAACCATTATTCCGGCATCCGGATCGTCGTTTACGAAGAAGAATTTTATATTCAAACACTTTCCGCCGGACTGGCATTATCATCCCGAATACGAGCTGGTCGCCATTACGGAGGGGGTTGGCAAGCGTTTCGTCGGAAACGGCGTCAGCGAATTCTCGCCGGGCGATATTGCGTTTATTGGCTCGAATGTGCCCCATTTTCATCTGAGTGACCGGGTTTACTATGAAAACAACGATCTGTATTGTTGTTCCGAAGTGATCCAGTTCAACCAGAATATCTTTCCGGCCGATTTCCGCACCATGCCCGAATTCGGACCGATCGTACGGCTGCTGGACGAAAGTTCCCGCGGCCTGCTTTTCCACAACGACGAGGTGCTGGAGCGCATCCGTACCCGTCTGTCGGATTTCGAACGGCTGGACGGCCTGAAACGGCTGATGGAACTTTACCGCATTCTGGGAATGCTGAGCCAGACTCCCGATTTCTCCTACCTGTCGATCGCCGAGGTGGACTACAACAGGGTCAAAGACCTGCATAACCTGCCGGTTTACCGGGCATATCAGTATCTGGCCAATAATTTCAAGGAGCCGGTTACGCTCCGGCAGGTGGCCGGATACGCCGGACAGAATCCCACGGCGCTATGTCGGAATTTCAAGCAATCGACCGGACGCAGTATTTTCAACTGCCTGCTGGAAATCCGTATCGACTTCGCATACAAACTGCTCGTCAATTCCGATTTCAGCATCATACAGGTGGCTTATGAATCGGGGTTCCGCAACATCTCGCATTTCAATCACAAATTCAAGGAGATGTCGGGCCTCTCGCCGCTGGAGTACCGCCGGGCGCATCAGGGGAAGTCGAGGACCGAATATTCGGAGGAAGAACTTACGGCCGCGGCCGGTGACGAATGATTCGAAATAAGGCTGGTCCCGAAAGGGAACCAGCCTTATCGTTTCGGACCGTCTACCGGGCCAGCACCCTGCGGGGACCTTTGACGCGTATCTCGGCGGAGTGTTGTCGCCGGTCCGCTTCGGAGACGGGCTGGGAGCCGCCGATATAGAACGAGATGCGTCCCGGACAGCAGGCCGTAGTGCCGTCTACATCGACCAGTGCGAGATTACGAGGCGTAAGGGTGAATTCGACGATCTGTTCCTCACCCGGCTGCAGATGAATGCGCTTTACACCTTTCAGAGTCCTAATCGGCTTGGGCTCCGGAGCGTCGGGATGGCTGACGTAAAGCTGTACCACTTCATCTCCGGCTACGCTACCTGTATTGCGGACGCGGGTTACAACCTTCACGGACTCTCCGGTGACTGTGGTTTTGGCGGTGCATACCGGAGTGTCATATGTAAAAGTCGTGTAGCTGAGTCCGTATCCGAACGGATAGAGCGGTCGTCCTTCGAAATAGCGGTAAGTGCGGCCTTTCATCGAATAGTCGTTGAAATCGGGCAGTTGTTCGTCGTCTGCATAGAACGTGACCGGAAGTCGTCCCGACGGGTTGCAGTCGCCCCATAAAATATCGGCTACGGCTGTTCCGGCGGCCTGTCCGCCGTACCATGCCTGCAGAATCGCATCGGCATTTTCGGCCTCCCACGGGAAAGCCATCGCACTGCCTGACATCGAAACGAAGACGAGCGGAATCCCGATCTGTTTTACAACCTGCATCACTTGGGTCTGGACTTTTGGAAGCATGATGCCGGTGCGGTCGCCGCCGAGGAATCCGTCGAGTTTTTCGCGTCCTGCGTCGCCCTCTTCGCCTTCCAGCCGGGGTGAGATGCCGCCGACGTAGATCACGAGGTCGGCGCCTTCGACGGCTTTGCGTATTTCATCGGCCCCGGCTTCCGGCGTGGTGTAATCCGAAGCGCGCAGGTAGACGATCTCGGCACCCGTTTTCGCCCGTATGCCTTTCAGCGGTGTGACGATCTCCGACGGGAATCCGTTGTAGTTGCCCAGCTGGACTTCGGGCGAATCGGCATTTGGTCCGAGTACGGCGATGCGGCGCAGGTTGTGGCGCAGCGGAAGCAGTCCGTTGTTCTTGAGCAGCACCATGGATTTGTGCGCCATCTTCAGAGCATGGGCCTTGTGCGAATCGGCTTCCAGTACCGAATAGGGAAGTGTGGCGTAAGGATCGCGCTCCTGCGGATCGAATGCGCCGAGTCGGAACCGGATCGTCAGCAGCCGTGCGAGCGATTCGTCGATCACGGCTTCGGAGATAAGCCCCCGCTCGACGGCTTCGGGCAGGTAGGCGAAGATTTCGCCGCAGTCCAGATCGGTCGTATGTATCACTGCATCCGCCGCGGCCGAGGCTCCGTCCGGATGGGTTTTGTGGTTTTTGAAGAAATCGTCGATCGCTCCGCAGTCCGAAGTGACGTAGCCCGTGAACTCCCATTCGCCGCGCAGAATCTCCTGCATCAGCAGGTCGCTGGCGCAGCACGGTTGCCCGCGGAACCGGTTGTAGGCGCCCATCACGGCGCTCACGTTGCCGTCTACGATCAGGTCGCGGAATGCTGGCAGATAGGTGTCCCATAAATCGTAGTCGCTTACGTCGGCATCGAAGACATGGCGCGAAGGTTCGGGACCGCTGTGGACGGCATAGTGCTTGGCGCAGGCCGAAGTCTTCAGCAGGACCGGATCGTCGCCCTGCAGTCCCTCTACGATGGCTTTGCCCAGCAGTCCGGTCAGGTAGGGGTCTTCGCCGTAGGTCTCCTGTCCCCGGCCCCAGCGCGGATCGCGGAAGATATTGATGTTCGGGGTCCAGAACGTAAGGCCCTTGTATTGGATGCCGCCTTTGCCCGTGCGGTTGGCTTCGTTGTAGATGGCGCGCGCTTCGGTCGAGGTGATGCTGCCCATTTGCCGTAACGCTTCGGGATCGAACGTCGCAGCCATCGCTATCGCCTGCGGAAAGACGGTCACCTTGTCCCACGAGCGGCCGACGCCGTGCAGACACTCGTTCCACCAGTTGTAGGCCGGAATTCCGAGCCGTTCGATTGCGGGCGTGAGGTTCTGCATCTGGGCGGCCTTCTCTTCGAGGGTCAGCCGCGATACGAGGTCCTGCACCCGGTCGGCGATCGGAAGGTCGGGGTTGCGGAAGGGATATTTCTGAGCGTGGACCGTCAGTACGAAGAGGCTGGCGGTCCCGAATAGCAGACTGCGGAGTGATTTGGTCATTTTTTCTGTTTATCCGTTTGAGTGACTGGCAAGATGCCTGATGCAAAATTAATAAAACCTATGGAGGCGAACAAGTCCGCTCCATAGGTTTTTGCAGAGAGAGACCGTTATTTGGTAAATACCGTTTTCGTACGGGAACAGGTGCCTTCCCATCGCATTTCGACGGGATCGGCCGGGTCGGTTTTGTCGATATAGTTGTAGTACATGTAGAATGTCGTGACTATATACGATTTGTGCGAATTCTGTACGTCTACGGTCCGTTCCACGAGGATTTTGTTCCGCGGATTCTTTGGGTCGAGGTTCGGTTCGTCGCGGTTTATCTCAATGATGTCGGGATGCAGCGGCGTAAAGGTCAGCGTGGAATCCGCGTTTACGGTCATGTTCATCCGGTAATTTTCCCGGTTGGAGACGCGTTCGGAGGTATTGCCTGCGTAGAGCGATACGGTGGAGGGATCGACCACGCGCAACGTACGGGTCATGCGGACGTCGATGAAATCGCCCGTAGCGACTTCCCGGATCGTGCCCGACAGCGAATAGGTGCCCGTATAGGCGTTCGAGAGGACGACGTTCATCAGGATCGTACTGTATTTCGGCTCTCCGATCCTGTATTCCGAGGTCGAGACGATCGAGATCGGAAGAACGAAATTCTTGTCCTTATCGATCTTGTCGAGATTGAAACTGATCGGAACGTCGGTGTATTCCGTTCCGGCTTTGATGATGATGCCTTCCCCGTTGAAAGAGTAGCACTCTTCGGGCAGCAGTTCGTAATAGAGACTGCGGTCGTTGCGGTATTTCTCCCAGTTGTATCCTTCGAGGGTGTCGGGGTTGACCGCCAGATCGACCCTGACGTCGCGGTCGAGTTTCGACGATCCGTTTACGGCGACGGTGATGAGCGTGTCCCTGACATTCGCATCCACATAGTTGAGATCGTACTCGCGGAAGCCGTTCTGGTTGATCAGCACGTGTTTGATGAACAGCTCGTCGTCGAGCTGGTTGTTGTTGCAGGCCGTGAAAAATGCCGTTGCGGCAAGCAGGAATATAATTGCTTTTTTCATAAGTCGTGTTCGTTTTGCGGTTACTACCAGCCCGGATTTTGGGTCAGTTTGGTGTTGCGCTTCAGTTCGTCGTCGGTGAACGGCCAAAGATACATCTTGTCCATGAAAACCTTGGTTATCTGCGTCGGCGTGGTTTCGTAGAATCGTTCTTTCTGCGTGCCGGACCCCTTCATGTCGACGTTCATACCCATTACGGCTTCGTTTTCTTCCGTTGCAGCGTCTTTCCAGCGGCGGAGATCGAAGTAGCGCGATCCTTCCATGAAGAATTCGATCTGGCGTTCGCGCTTGAGTTTATCGCGGAAGGTGTCGGGCGACCTGTATTCCGCATCCGTGAGATCGGGCAGTCCGGCGCGGAAACGCACCTGCCGGAATGCTTTTCTGATCTCGTTCACATCGCGCTTTACGATAAACGGTTCGTCATAAATTACATGGTTGAATTCGTACGCTTCGCCGTCGGGAAGTTCATTCAATGCTTCGGCATACCATAACAATACGTCGGCGTAGCGAATTTCGGGATGCGGCTTGTAGGTCGTTCGTCCGCCTTCGTCCCACGAGTCGTCGGGGTCGTAATATTTTTTGATGCCGATGCCGGTGAGCGGGAAGTTGTAGGGACGCGACAACTGTTTCCCGTCTTGGCCCGCGCGGTAGTAGTTGCAGCGGAAATTCTGGTATCTCTGGTCGGCGGTGCCGTTTTCCCAGATGCAGCCGTTGTAGGCGATCGAAGCGTAGAACCGCGGTTCGCGGTTGAGCCACATCCGGTGACAGTCGTTCGGGACGAACGGATCGTTGGTGTCTCCGGTGGTGAATCCCGATGTGTAATAGGGATATTCGCTACTTGCCTGATCCTTGTCGCGGCCGTCCCGCATGTAATAGGCGTTGACCTGTTTGAGCGTGGCCGCCATGTTGTTCGTGCCGTTATGCGAATAGGGGAATGCCTTATAGACGAACGAGTTGACGTCGGCGCCGCTCTGTCGCATAAAGATGAATTCGTTGTTGAGCGTTACGGGAGTCTCTCCGTTGAAGAGCTGCGCATAGGATTCAAAAGGATCGATGCCTCCGGCTCCTTCGGGGAATGCCGCCGTGGGGACATTCGGTGCCAGAGGTGCCGTTGTCGCGGTAGCCCTTACCGTTATCAGTTCGTAAAGTCCCATTTCGATCACCTCCTTGGCCGCTGCCGCCGCCCGCGCCCATTTGCGGATGTCCTTTTCCTGCGGAATCAGGTTGCGGCCTTCGTTGTCCTTGACGTTGAACAGGTCTGTGTTGCCGTTGAAGAGAGGCGAGGCGGCATAGAGCAGTATCTTGGCCCGCAAGGCTAATGCGGCGCCCTGCGTGGCGCGTCCGACCCATGTCGAAGCGTATTCCGAAGGCAGGATGCGGGCTGCGCGTTCCAGATCGGAGAGCATGAAATCGACCATTTCGTCGATCGTGGCGCGCGGGAGTGCCAGCTCTTCGTAATCGAGCGAGATGTCCTGTCCTTCGTCGGGTACGATCGGGACCGGACCGTATTGGCGCATCAGGGTAAAGTAGAAATAGGCGCGCAGGAAGCGGGCTTCTCCCTCCATGCGTTCCCGTTCGGCCGACGAGACCTCCAGACAGCGGTGAACGTTGTGGATGAAAATCGAAGCCGTACGGATTCCGACATACATTGCATTGTAGCGGTCTTCCCAAACGGGGTTCGTCGATGAGTACTGCCCGTTCTGGTAGAGTTCGCACGAGGCGTTTGCATCGTTGTAGATCGCTTCGTCCGATGCGAAGTAGAGGGCGCCGTTCGAGAGCGACGGAGTGCTGCTCAGTGAGCTGTAGACCTCCCAGAGCCACTGTTTCGTGGTGTTTTCGCGGACGAAGATCGAGTCGTATTGCTGCATGTCTTTCACATACTGCTGGACGTCGAGAAAGTCCCCGCACCGGATCATGCTCAGTGCGGCAAACATGACGATCAGAATGTTTCCTATTTTTTTCATAATAATCGGGATCTTAAGGTTAGAAGCTGACGTTCACGCCGAATGTATAGGTTCTTTGGATCGGGTAGGAGTTGCCGTCCTTGCTGCCCATTTCGGGGTCCCACCAATCGAACGACGACCAGCAGGCGAGGTTATAGCCGAGGAAGAAGATGCGTGCCTTCTCGACCCGGAATTTGCGGGTGAAAGCTTTCGGGAGCGTATAGCCCACTTCGAGGTTTTTCAGGCGAAGGTAGTGCCCGTCGCGCAGCCACCATGTGGACCATTTGGTGTTGTTTTCGCGGGGACCGTACGAGAGCCGCGGGAAAATGGCGTCTTGGCGTTCGGTGGCGGGGTCTCCCGATATTTCGCGTGATATCCAGCGGTTCTTGGGGTCGGCTACTACCGAAAGGATGTTGCCGGCGTCGTTTGCGATGAACGGGAACGTGGAATAACCTTCCATAATGAAGTCCATCTTGCCCGTACCCTGAAACAGAATGCTGAAATCGATGCCTTTCCATTGGGCGCTCAGTCCGAGACCGTATACGAGTTCCGGGGTTCTCGTGTTGCCGATCGGAACGATGTCGTCGTCGTTGATGACGCCGTCGCCGTTGACGTCCTTATACTTGATGTCGCCGGGCATCAGTTCCTGTCCGTACTGGGTCGGGCTGCTGGCGATTTCGGCTTCGTCCTTGAAAAGACCAAGTGCGATCAGACCGCGGTTCTGTTCCCATTTGTAGCCCTGCGTCATGCGGTAATAGAGCGCATTGGCCGCTTCGTCGTATTTCAGCACCTTGTTGTAGGCATAGGTCAGGTTGCCGCGGAGCGTGAAGATGAAGTCCTTGCCGATACGCTGCGTGTAGCCGAAGTTGCCGTCGATACCCTCCGAGCGCATGGAACCCACGTTGCCCCAAGGACGTTGGTCTATCGATCCGCCGACCAAAAGGCCGGTAGTGCCGGGTAGGAAACCGCGCCGTATGAAGATGTCTTCGCGGTGGTCGCGGAAAATATCCACCGTCAGATCGAACCGATCGGCGATTTTCAGGTCGAGACCGAGGTCCTGCTTGGTGGTGACTTCCCATGTCAGGTTTTGCGAACCCATGAGTTGTACGAGTATGCCGTCAGCCCTGTTTGCCCCCATATTTCCGAAATTGACGCTGTTACCGCCTGTTACCGTGGTGATATAAGGGAAGCGTGTTCCGCCGCCGATGCGGTCGTTGCCGACTTGGCCCCATGAATAGCGGATCTTGAGCATGGTAAGCCACGGCATATGTTTCTTGACGAATTTCTCGTTCGAGATCACCCAGCCCGCGGCGATTGCAGGGAAGAAACCGAAGCGTTCCTTCGGCTCGAAATTCTCCGATCCCGTATATCCGAAGTTGAATTCCACCAGATAGCGGTCGTCGTAACCGTAAGTTACGCGGCCGGAGAGGCCCATGTTGCGCTGGGGAACCGATTTGAAGACATTGTCATTGACATCGTTTTCCGAAAACGACTGCATGTAATAGTAGAGCAGACCGCCGACCCGGTGCTTGTTGAAAGCTCGGTCGTATGCCAGTTGCACTTCGCCGTAGGCGCGCCGGGAGCCGTAGACGTCCGATGTTTGCCAGAGCGGTTGCTCGTCTATGATCCGCGACGTAATCAGATTGCCTTCCATGTCGCGGACTCGTTCTGCCTTGTACAGAGCCGGCATTTTCAGGCGGCCCAGATTGTGCCGGTTGTAGGCGTCATAGGAGAACCGGCCGGTAAAATGCAGCCCTTGCGTAATAAAACTCAAGTCCTGTTTCAGTCCGATGTTCGATTCCACCTTGTTTTCCCAGAACGTGTAATAACCGGTGTGGTTGAGCAGTACATAAGGCGAAATGCCGTATCCGTCCGTACCGTAGGTCGGCAGCTGGCCGTTTGAATAGCGCAGGGGAACGGTGATCGGGGTCATGTAGGAGATCGACCTCCAGAAATCGTCGGTATTGCCGTCGGGTTTGGTGGTCATGCCCGGTTTGTGCTGATCGACGACCCAGCCGCCGAGACCGGCTTCGAGAATCGTGGTCTTGGTGATGTTGATGTCCGTGTTGATGCGGAAGTTGTAGCGTTTGTAATTGGTGTCCGTATCGTAGTTCTCTTTCAGCGAATCCTTGAAAAGCCCGCCCTGTTTGTAGTAGGAACCGGAAATATAGTAGCGGGCTGTCGAACCGCCGCCGCTGATATTGAGCGAAGTTTTGAATGTTGAGGTGCTTTTTTTCAGCAGGGCGTCGTGCCAGTCCACATTGGGGTAGAGGTCGGGATCGAGATTGTATTTGATGATTTCCAGATCGCTCGCGTCGTATACGGGGTCCTGATACCGCGACGCACGGGCTTCGTTGGCCAGCGAAGCATAGGTTTCCGCATCGACGAATTCACGTTCGATGGCGGACGAGGAGATGCCGTATTCGGCTTTGAAATTGATGTTCACTTTCCCCGCTTGTCCGCGCTTGGTCGTGACCAGAATGACGCCGTTGGCGCCGCGCTGACCGTAGATCGCCGTAGCGGAGGCGTCTTTCAGAACGGAAAACGATTCGATATCCTCGACGTTGATTTCGTTGAAATCGCGTTCGATGCCGTCTACCAGCACCAGTGCCGATGCGTTGGCGCCGAATGTCGAGATGCCGCGGATCCAGAATTCCGAAGCGTCCTTGCCCGGTTCGCCCGAACGCTGTACGGCGATGATACCCGGAACGTTTCCCGCCAGCGAGTTGGTGATGTTGGCGGTGGGGACTTTCAGATCCTCCATTTTGATCGATGTGACCGCTCCGACCACCGATGCTTTCTTCTGGAAGCCGGCGCCGACGACCACGACCTCCTCCATTGCATTGGAATCTTCTGCCAGTTTGACGTCGATACGGGTTTTGCCTGCGATCGGAATATCCTGCGTCGCATATCCCAAGTAGCTGAACGAGAGCGTTTCGTTGGCTCCGGTTTTGATTTTGTATTTACCGTCGATGTCGGTGTTGGTTCCCAGTCCGGGCTGGTTTTTCACGATGACGTTTACGCCTACCATAGGCTGCCCCTGCAAGTCGAGGACCGTGCCGGTGATCGTATACTCTTTGCTTTGAGCAAATGCGGAGACCGGATTACCCCCCCCCAGCATGATGCTGCATACGGTCAGTATATATAGTATAAGTTTCTTCATAGCGAACTATTCTACGGTGATTTTACAAATTCGGTTGTTTTCTTTGTCGGCCACATATACGGTCGAGCCGTCGTCGCTGACCGCAACACCGGTCGGGAATTGTAATTGTGCTTCGAGCGGATCACCCTCTGTGAAGCCGAGCTGTCCTCCGATGCCGGCATAGGTGGTGACGGTGGCTGTTCCGGCATTGTCTACAATGCGGCGGATGCAGTGATTCCACGTGTCGGCAAGGAAAAAGTCGCCCTGCGGGCCGGTGCACATCTGGTAAGGCTGGTTGATGCGCGCATCTTCGCCTACGCCGTCCTGATAGCCCAGCTGCCCGTCCATGCCGACCCATGTGTTGGGTTCGCCGAGCGTTTTCGTCGCGAAATCGTATTCCATGCGGACGATGGCCGAATGAGACGCTCCGCCGAGAGCCAGCGCGTAGAGGTATTTTCCGTCGTGGCTCCAGCAGTACGTGAAATCGGTGTTGTTGTTGAAACATTGCACGAGTTCCACCATCTCCTGTTTGTCGCGATCCCATCGCAGCACCATGCCTTTGTAATAGTCGTTGATGAACAGTTCTCCGTCCACGGGATTCAGGATCGAAGCGTTCGAACCTGAGCGGGGCGCATAAGTCTTGTGACGCACGAATCCGTCGGAGCGCAGCAGAAAGACGGTCGAAACATTCGAAGAGGAGCCTTCGACGCCGACGAAGAGCGTGTCGCAGGTCGTGCCGAAACTGATTGTGCGCAGGTTGTGCAGGCCGGGGGCGCGCCATGGAGTGCTTACTTTTTCATTGATCAGGTCTACCTCGCGGATACATTTGTAGGCATCGGCTTCGAGGACGTACAGCTTCTGATTTTCGTTGTCCAGAGCCAGACGCAGCGGGCGGGCGAATTTCGCCTCCTTGAATGTGCCGTCTTTGTCTTCGGCGTTGAAACCGCCGCCGCAGAGGGTGGAGAGGTTTTTCTTGAATTCGTACTGAAATTCCTCCTCGAAAGCCACTTCCTGCGCTTCTTCGCCCTCACCGATGGTTACCGTGACCTTGCCGGTGTCGGCCCGCGCGGGGACGATGGCATAGATGCGGTTGCCTTTTGCGCTGACGACGCGGGCTTCCCGGTTTTCGTCGTTGGCGATTCGAACTTTGACTTTCGACGGGTCGTAACCGAAGTTCTCACCGCGGATGATGAGTTTCGTCCCTACACCGCCCTCTTGGGGAGAATAGCTTTCGAGCACCACTGGCTTGTTCGGATCGTAGACGGCGTTTTTGTCGGTGTCGTCATCCGAGCAGCTGGCCATAAAAACGGCGCTGACGACAAAGCCCGATACATATAACAGGCGGATTCGTTGTAACAGCATGCTTTTCATTTGTGGAAGTTTTGGTTTTTTAATTAGGTTAATCTTATCGGGCCGCTATCCGCCCGTTTGGTTCTGATGTTATACAAAAGTACGATGACGGATTTTGGGTTTCTAATCGGATTTTTGCAAATTCTTGTGCTATATTTGCGTTGAACACCCGAAGCGAAAGATTCCGGATGAACATATGAACAAAGTGTTTTTACGCTGCAACTCCATTATCGGACTATATTATATGGTGTGTGAGTTATGCCGATCTTTGTAATCCGGCAGGATGATGCAACAAGCGGGGACTTCCTGCTGGAAGTCCTGCTTGTGCTAAATTAATTTTGCCGGGCCATGTGGAGTTGGCGGATTATGAACGAAGCGTGCGAGTCAGTTTACCAGAAAACGGCGTATATCGCGGTCAGGATGATGACGATGCCCAGCGCTCCGACCGTGAGACCGGGAGTGAAGTCGAAAGCCTTACCGCCGATGCTGTAAGCCCGGCTGCTGCGGGTGCGGCTCTGGCTGTTGGTGCGCAGCATCACCCCGATGAATCCGAGCAGGACGCCGAGCATGTAGATGGCGTCGAAATGGTAGCTGGTCCAGCGTTTACTGAAGAGAATTCCCGCCATGATGCAGATCGCCGCCAATATCAGGAGTACCCACGAGGCTCTGACCATGGAACGGCGTCCCGCGATTTTCGAGGTGTCGTCCTGCACGGATTCGCTGCGGTCCAGCAGCGAGATCGTTACGGCGATGACGACCAATACGATGAAGGCATAGCTCATGCGCAGGACGAAACCCATGTCCGGATATGCGAATTTGAGCGCGATGCCGACCGGGATCGTGAGTATCGAGGTCCATAGAGCGGCCCGGTTCGTAGCTTTTTTCCATAACAGTCCCATACCGAATACGACGGTCACGCCCGGATACACATATCCCGAATACTCCTGAATGTACTGGAAAGCCTGATCCAGTCCGCCCAGCAGGGGTTTGGCGGCGGCCATGGCGATAAATAACGCGCAGAATGCGACCATGCGCCCGACGTTAACCAGCCGTTTTTCCGAGGCTTCGGGGGAGATCAGCCGTTTGTAGATGTCCATGGTGAAAATCGTGGCCGTGCTGTTGATCATGCTGGCGAGCGAAGAGACGATCGCGGCGACCAGAGCGGCGAAGGCCAGACCCTTGATACCCGTCGGTGTGAAGTTCTTCAACAGCCACGGATAGGCGCTGTCGGCCGTGGTGATCGAATCCTGCAGCCCGTGGATCAGGTGGGGATTGGTGAACAGTACATAGGCCGTGATGCCGGGAATGACGACGATCAGCGGGATGAGGAGTTTCAGGTAACCGGCAAAGAGCAGACCCTTTTTTGCTTCGTGCAGCGAACGGGCCGCCAGTCCCTTCTGAATGATATATTGGTTGAATCCCCAAAAGCCGATATTGGTGACCCAGATCGACCCCAACAGCAGTGCGAGTCCCGGCAGGTCTTTCGAAATGTCGAACTGTTGCCCTGTGGCCGGATCGGAAACGACCGTTCCTTCGGGGATTATCATGCTGAGGTGGTAATCTCCGCCGGCGTCGCGGATCGTATGGAAGACGTTCTGCAGTCCGGTCCATGCGCTGCCGTCGGCCATAATCGTTGTCGAGGGGTCCGCGGCTTTGAGCGCGAAATAAACTGCTACCAGACCGCCGCCGATTAGGAAAACGACCTGAATTATGTCCGTCCAGACGACGGCTTTCAGCCCTCCGTATATTGAGTAGAGTCCTGAAAACAAGAGCAGTCCAACGACGCCCCACATCATCGGAATACCGAGTACCTGCTCCATGGCCAAGGCTCCGAGCCATGCCACGGAGGTCAGATTGACGAAGAGGTAGAGCAGCAGGAAGAAGATGGAGAAAGCGATGCTGACGCCGTGCCCGTAACGTTCGTTAAGCAGTTGCGGCATGGTGTAAATCCGCTTTTCGATCATGATCGGCAGCAGGTATTTCGCCACGAGAATCAGTGTGGCGGCCGCAATCCACTCGTAGGCGGCGATACCTATTCCTATCCGGAATCCCGATCCCGACATGCCGATAAACTGTTCGGCCGAGATGTTGGCAGCAATCAGCGACGCGCCGATGGCCCACCACGAAAGCGACCTGCCGGCGAGAAAATAATCCGACGAACTCTTTTCTTTGCTGAAGCGCGAGACGTACAGTCCGATTGCAATGATGATAAGCGCATAAACGCCGAAGACCAGATAATCCGCTGTTTGGAATCCTGCATTCATTGGTTTTAGGTTGGATTTAGATTGTTATACAAAATTACCGTTGGAAATTTCGTAAATCCTATGGAATTTTTGCTAAAAATTGTGCTATATTAGCAAATAAAGGCATTTTATATCTTTTTATATAAGTTAAAGAGTCTGATATGGTGGCCGGGATGATTTTTTCGGAATCTGAAGTCGTATCTCTGATAACATCTGAACGGTGATTTTTTCCGTACTTTTCTTTGATTTTGGCTGTGACTATTGCCTCTGTCGGAGTAATTTCCAACTGCGTGAAGAATTGTGTAGTCTGCTTATTGACAGTAATACGCCCCATAATGGGCAATAATCCGCTCTTTTTCTGTTGCTTTTTTACATAAAAAAGCACGCTAAATGTGTTTTTCATGGTTACTTTTTTTGGTTGCAAAATTAGTTTAATTGTGTTTTAAATCTCTGACAATCAGCGGACAACTAACGGACTTTACAAGAAATTCGTAACCAAAATCGGGGAAAATTCGTAACCAAAAATATTTTTGGGTTTTGGTTACGAATTAGTAACGATTTTTTGTCGCAGTTTGGCATTCTGCTGTCGTAACCACAAAAGAAAAAAACCTTATAGTGTGCTAACTATAAGGTTTTTACGTTGCTTTGGCCGTTGTTTGGCACTTATTTGTGCCGGCTTTTAGCGTTTTTTGTACCCCCTCAGGGGCTCGAACCCTGGACCCCAACATTAAGAGTGTCGTGCT